>Ga0157372_10000372_pt1 | contig 49527 bp, 44 predicted proteins | sample C55metaG_FD_115307 | JGI IMG/M metagenome (GOLD analysis project Ga0157372, IMG submission 115307) | Corn rhizosphere microbial communities from Kellogg Biological Station, Michigan, USA - C5-5 metaG | ecosystem: Host-associated > Plants > Roots > Rhizosphere > Soil | place: USA: Michigan...
AAATTTATAATTTGCTATCATAATATGATATAAATTATAAAAAATTCACAATAATTCAAATTTGTTTTAATATATTACAAAGGTGCCGTACTTTTGTTGAAGATATTTAAAAGTAAAAATACTATGAAAAAATTAATTTTTACCGCAGTGTTTGCTACTCTTGTTAGCGTTGCTGCATTTGCCGATGGCGGAAAAAAAACATCTACTACAACTGGTGAAGAAAATGTATCATATGCCGTATTAACTCAGTTCCAAACTGATTATGCTAATGCTACCAACGTGCAATGGACAATTGCTCCAACCAGCCAAAAAGCGAATTTTACTTTAAACAATGTAAACTACACTGCTTACTACGATTCAGTTGACCAATTTTGGGGCTTAGCTCAAGAAGTTGACTTCGCAACTGTTACCAAAGCGGTTAAAAACACAGTGGCTAAAGATTATGCCGGTTACAATGTTGCATCAGTAACCAGATTTGAAGCTAACGATGGTGAAGAACCAGTTGTTTACTTCATTAACCTGAAAAACGACAAAGAAAATGTGATCATTACAATTTCTCCTGCCGATGGTCAGATCAAAAACATCGACAAAGTGAAATAATTGCTGTTTAATTTAGTTAGTTAATTTTTAAAAGCCTGCCTGGAAACATCCTGGCGGGCTTTTTTGTGTCTTTTATTTAAGATATGTAATGTCTATGTAAATACTAGATTATTTATATTCGGTGCTATTGTTATTCATAATAATCGCGCTAACTTTAAATATATTTTCAATTTAAAACATAAACATCATGAGCTTAAGATTAGGCGATAAAGCCCCAAATTTCACAGCACAAACATCGCAAGGCGAGATCAATTTTTACGACTACCTGGGCGACGGGTGGGGGATACTATTTTCACACCCGGCCGATTATACACCAGTTTGCACCACAGAACTTGGCCGTACAGCGGCTTTAAAAGAAGAGTTCGCTAAACGCAACACCAAAGTTTTGGCACTGAGTGTTGACTCGGTCGAGTCGCACAAAGGTTGGATCAATGATATTAATGAAACACAAGGTGTTGATCTTGATTTCCCGATCATTGCCGACGAGGATCGCAAAATTGCTGAGTCGTACGATATGATTCACCCAAATGCATCAATGAATGCTACTGTGCGCTCATTGTTTATCATCGGCCCTGATAAAACTGTAAAATTAATTATTACTTACCCTGCATCAACCGGCAGAAACTTCCAGGAAATACTGCGTGTACTGGATTCATTACAGTTAACCGCATATCACAGCGTGGCTACACCGGCCGATTGGAAAGACGGCGAAGACGTGGTTGTAGTGCCTGCAATTAAAACAGAAGATATACCTGCAAAATTTCCGAAAGGTTTCAAAGAAATAAAACCATACTTACGTTTAACCCCTCAGCCTAACAAATAATTTTATTTGGATAATCAAATATTTTTATATATTTGATTTAATAAAGGTATATCTATTCCGCTGATTATTAATACCATTTTGTATTCAGTCTGGTTTGATTATATGTCTAAAACAATTTATTAATATTCTTTAATTATTATGAAAACTGGAAAAGTAAAATGGTTTAACACTCAAAAAGGCTACGGCTTTATCATTACCGAAGAAGGTAAAGATCTGTTTGTGCATTTTAAAGATGTGCAAGGTGGCGTAAATGCTATCAAGGATAATGATACTGTTGAATATGATGTGGAAGACGGTAGAAAAGGACTTCAAGCAGTAAATGTAAAAAAGATATAATTTACTTAAGCCTCTAAGAAAAGACCTCTGTATTGCAGAGGTTTTTTTTTGGCCAAAAATTTAAAAACAGACGCAATTGCCTTATTTTAGGCCCACCAATTTTAAATGAATATTATGACCGACGCCGCACAGGCCAAAGCCAACCGCAACGTTATCTTCCTTGTAATTGTAGCCTCTCTGGGATATTTTGTTGATATCTATGATTTGCTGATCTTCTCGATAGTTCGCGTTAAAAGTTTAACGGATATAGGCATTGTAGATAAAGCTGATATTACAGCCAAAGGCACTTTCATTATCAATGTACAGATGTTTGGCCTATTATTGGGTGGCATACTTTGGGGTATAATTGGCGATAAACTGGGCCGTATTAAAGTATTGTTCGGTTCAATCATTTTATACTCGGTAGCTAACGTTATTAACAGTTATGTGTATGATGTGAATACCTATGCATTGGTACGCTTTTTTGCGGGGATAGGGCTGGCAGGCGAATTAGGCGCAGGCATCACCCTGGTAAGCGAAACCATGAGCAAAGAGCGCAGGGGCTACGGCACCATGATTGTAGCCGTGGTGGGCTTATTTGGCGCTGTCATGGCCAATATTGTAGCTAAAGATTTCGGCTGGCGCCCGGCTTACCGTGTAGGTGGGGCATTGGGCGGTTTATTGTTGTTACTGCGTGTAGGCACCTTCGAATCAGGTATGTATAAAAATGCTGAAGATTCAAATGTTTCAAGAGGTAATTTCCTGAGCCTGTTTACCAATGGTAAACGATTGTTGAAATATTTGTACTGCATCCTGATCGGTGCACCGCTTTGGTACGTGGTAGGTATATTAGTTACCCAGTCGCAGGAGTTTGGTGTGGCTCTGAAAGCTAAAGAAGTGCTGAACGCCGGCGACGGTATTCTATATACCTACATCGGTATTTCAGTAGGCGATTTAGCGGCAGGTATACTGGCACAGATCACCAAATCGCGTAAGCTAACCATGATGGTGTTTTTATTTCTGTCGATTCTATGCGTGGCGTACTATTTGAACGCTACCGGGATGGATAGTAGCCAGTACATCAAAATATGCTTCCTGATGGGCTGCAGCGTAGGTTATTGGGCCACGTTTGTTACCATTGCCTCTGAGCAATTTGGTACTAATTTGCGCGCTACCGTGACCACCACCGTGCCTAACTTTGTACGCGGCGCCCTGATCCCCATTAACGGAGCCTTTGCATTCTTTAAAGGTCATTACGGCATGATTAACGCCGGTTATATCATGATGATTCTGCTAACAGTGATCGCGCTGTTCTCGCTAAGTCAGCTTAAGGAGACGTTTGGTAAGGATTTGAATTATATGGAGGAGACGCTGTAAGGCTTATCTTCCTGCCGCGTCATTGCGCAGAGAAACGTCGAAGCAATGAAGATATGGAAAAAGCGCATACATTTGACAACTCCATTACTTCCCAAGCCAAATAAAATCGCATTTTTGCGCCGATGATCACAAAAGAACAAATCGTTGCCGACTACCAGGCTATCCAAGATGAGATCTGTGCTGCTTTAGAAAACCTGGACGGCGTAGCGAAGTTTGAACAAGAGCTTTGGCAGCGCGAAGGCGGCGGCAGTGGCCGTACCCGTGTTATCCAAAACGGAAATATACTGGAAAAAGGCGGGGTGAACTTTTCGGCTGTCGATGGTCAGTTGCCTGAGGCTATCAAGAAAGGTTTAAAGATTGATCAGGACGATTTCTTTGCTACCGGTGTGTCTATTGTTATTCATCCCAATCATCCGTTGGTACCTATCATCCACATGAATATCCGTTATTTCGAGATGCCGTCAACTTTTGGTGAGGGTAAAGACCCTGTCCGTTGGTTTGGCGGTGGTATCGACTTAACGCCTCATTATGTTTTTGAGGATGATGCTAAATTCTTCCACAACAGCCTGAAAGCCGTTTGCGACAATTATAACGCAACGTTTTATGATCGTTTCAAGAAATGGGCCGACGATTATTTCTTTATCAAACATCGCAACGAAACCCGAGGCATAGGTGGTATATTTTATGACCGGTTAACCGCAACCGAAGATGCTTCTTGGGAAAATATATTTGAGTTTTCTAAAGCGGTGGGTCGCTCTTTTGCACCGATCTATACAGAGCTGGTAAATCGCCACAGGAATGAGTCGTTTACCGAGGCCCAACAGCAATGGCAATACCAGCGTCGCAGCCGTTACGCAGAGTTTAACCTGGTTTATGACGCAGGCACAAAATTTGGATTAGAGACTAACGGTCGCATTGAATCTATCTTGATGAGCTTACCACCGACGGCTAAATGGTTATACAATTTTCAGCCGGAGGCTGGTAGTGAGGAGGCAAAAACCTTATCATTGCTAAAAAAAGGAATTAACTGGGCGTAACATGCAAAAAGGGCTTGCGATATTGATCTTATTAAGTAGTTTGTCTTTCACTGATAAAGCGCCGACGCTAAAAGGCAAGTGGAACTACGCCGGCGGTAAGTTCAACGGTAAACTATCGCCTGCACCTAAAGATTACACCCAGCAACGCAAATACACTGACCAAAGTTTCGATTCCTGGGTTTATGCAGCAGGAGAGAAGGACCTTAAATACGAAAGCGGCAACTATATCCTGCAAGCCGATAGCTGCCTTGAAACCCAAACCTTTTGTTTGCAAGATCAAAGCATGATAGGCAAAACCGTGCACTATCATTACGCTGTTAGAAATGACACACTGATTCTGAATGGCACCCTGCCTAATGGTGCTGTTATTGAGGATTATTGGGTAAAAGCGAAGTAATTATATTCGCTCCCTGTCTCCCATCAATTTTAACACTCTACCACTATACTACAGGCTTTGTGAAAGAGGCAAAGTGTATTGTGTCTCTACCTTGGCTTTAACAATGTGGACTACTTTAAAAGTGTTGAAAAATAAGGCTGGTTTAGCCCTATTTCGGGGCTATTTTATTGGTAAAAATAGCCCGATAAATCAAGCAAATTCTTAACTTCGCAGGTCGACTCATATTATAGATCGATTATAAATCAAACTATCTACAAATAATTTAAAATGGCTGAAGGAACAGAGAACGATCCAAACAAAGAAGACAAGATAATTTCGATTAATATTGATGAGGAAATGCGATCGGCTTATATCGATTACTCGATGTCAGTTATCGTATCGCGTGCTTTGCCTGATGTGCGCGATGGTTTAAAGCCGGTTCACAGGCGCGTACTTTTCGGCATGCTTGACCTTGGCTTGAACAATAATAAGCCTTATAAGAAATCGGCCCGTATTGTGGGCGAGGTAATGGGTAAGTATCACCCGCATGGCGACTCGTCTGTATATGACACCATGGTGCGTATGGCGCAGGAGTGGAGCTTACGTTATCCACTAGTTGAGGGCCAGGGTAACTACGGCTCGATAGATGGTGATAACCCTGCGGCAATGCGTTATACTGAGGCAAGGCTTGAAAAGATTGCCGAAGAGATGCTGGCCGACATCAATAAAGATACCATCGACTACCAACTAAACTTTGACGACTCGCTTCAGGAGCCGACAGTTTTACCTTCAAAATTCCCTAACTTACTGGTTAACGGTGCCTCAGGTATTGCTGTAGGTATGGCAACCAACATGGCGCCGCACAACCTGTCAGAAGTTATAGATGCGACTACTGCTTATATCGATAACCGTGACATCGAGATCAGCGAGCTGATGAAGCACGTTAAGGGAGCTGACTTCCCGACAGGAGGTATTATCTACGGTGTTGATGGCCCGAGAGAGGCTTTAGAAACCGGTCGTGGTCGTATAGTATTACGAGCTCGCGCCGAGATTGAAACCTATGGCAGCGACCGCGAACGTATCATAGTAACTGAAATACCTTACCAGGTAAACAAAGGCCTGATGATTGAGCGTACCGCCGACTTGGTTAACGACAAAAAACTGGAAGGCATATCAGCCATTCGTGATGAGTCTAACCGTGAAGGTATCCGTATCGTTTATGAAATAAAACGTGAGGCCAATGCTTCTATCGTATTAAATAACCTGTTCAAATACACGGCTTTACAAACTTCATTTAGTGTAAACAACATTGCGCTGGTGCATGGCCGCCCAATGCTGCTGAATCTGAAAGACTTGATTCACCACTTTGTAGAGCACCGTCATGAGGTAGTAGTACGTCGTACCAAATTTGAGTTGGCTGAGGCTGAAAAACGCGCTCATATTTTAGAGGGCTTATTGATAGCTTTAGATAACCTGGATGCGGTAATTAAGTTAATCCGCGAATCGTCTACACCGGACGATGCACGCGAGGGCTTAATGGCCAATTTTGGTTTGACCGACATTCAGGCACGCGCCATTTTGGATATGACCCTGCGCAGGTTAACCGGTCTGGAACGCGACAAGATTAAAGATGAATACGCAGCCTTGATGAAAACCATCGAGTACTTGAAATCTATATTAGATAATGAAGATTTGAGAATGCAGATCATCAAGGACGAGCTGGCAGAGATAAAAGATAAATACGGCGACGAGCGTAAAACCGAAATCGTATACTCATCTGCCGAAATGCAGACTGAAGACTTTATCGAGGACGAAAACGTTGTAATTACCATTTCTCGCGAAGGTTATATCAAACGTACCTCCTTAACAGAATATCGCAGACAGGGCAGAGGCGGTAAAGGCTCTATCGGCAGCAATAGTCGTGATGAAGACTTTATTGAACACTTGCTGGTGGCATCGAACCACAACTACATGCTGTTCTTTACAGAATCTGGTCAGTGTTTCTGGTTGCGTGTATTCGAAATACCTGAAGGATCACGTACTTCGAAGGGGCGTGCCATCCAGAACATCATCAATATCCCGAAAGAAGAAAATATCAAGGCATACATTAAAGTTGTAAACCTGAAAGATCGCGATTATCTGGAAAACAACTTTATCATTATGTGTACCAAGAAAGGTGTGATCAAGAAGACTTCATTAGAAGCTTATTCTCGTCCGCGTGCTAATGGTATCAACGCCATTAACGTTAATGAAGGCGACTCGCTGTTGGAGGCAACATTAACAACAGGCAGCAGCGAAATCGTGATGGCACTGCAATCAGGCCGTGCAATTCGCTTCAACGAGTCGACTGTTAGACCAATGGGCCGTACTGCTACCGGGGTACGCGGCATCAGCTTAGATAGCGATAATGATGAGGTTGTAGGTATGATCAGTATCGATAATCCGGAAACAACAGTACTGGTAGTTTCAGAAAAAGGCTACGGCAAACGTACTGATATTGATGATTATCGTGTTACTAACAGAGGCGGTAAAGGCGTAAAAACCCTGAACATAACTGAAAAAACCGGAAACCTTGTTGCTATAAAAGGTGTTACAGATAATGAAGACCTGATGATCATCAACAAATCGGGCGTAATTATCCGTATTGCCGTAAGCGAATTAAGAGTAATGGGCCGCGCAACGCAAGGAGTGAGGCTGATAACCTTAAAAGGTAACGATGAAATTGCATCGGTTGCCAAAGTAGAGCATGATGAAGATGAGGAAATTACAGATCTGACTGAAGGAGGAGAAGACAATCCAACTTCTGAAACTGAAGGAGATACCGAACCGACATCAGGCGATGTAACTGAATAACATAAAATGAAAAACAGCCGTAAAATAATTTTATCGGTTTTATTAGTACTGTTTACTGCACCTTTAGCATTCTGCCAGTCAGAAATGCTAAAGGGCATAGTAAACAATCTGGCGTACTATAAACAGCGTAAAGAACTCAAGTTCTTAACCAACGCAAAAAAATCTATCGATAGTTTGATAAAGGTATCCCCGGATACCAGTAATCTGCAAAACAACGTATTTCGGGCTATTATCAATTCTGCCATTTTGTATGTCGATTCCACCAATAAAAGCGGTCAGCCTGAAAATTTTTTCAGACAAACCGTATACCAGGTAGACGTACTGAATACCCGCAAAAAGATATTCAGATATCAGCCTGAAATGGACTTTGCACGCGAGTGTCTGGCTAATGTTTACATTCGGAAAGGTTTCGCCTACATACGTGTTTCTGACTATACCAATGCCGGCGACATGTTTTTAAAAGCGCATCGCTACGTACCTACATTTAAACCTTTGAATGCTTATATAGCTTATACCAATAACAAATTGGGCAATGTAACTACTGCTGAAAAATACTATGACAACCTTGTTAAAAACGATAGTACGCGAACGGATTATATTGAGCCGGCGTTGATGGTATATAAAGCAGTGGGAGATACGACTAAGGCGCTCGAGATAATTAAAAGAGGACGAAAGCTTAACCCAAATGATAAATCGCTGCTGTTAGATGAAGCACAGATTTATAACAATAACAAAGATTATCAGTCATTAGCGCCGTTGTTGCCTGCTTTACTTGATTATAATATAAATAACCCCGATATTGTATTTGTAGCTGCCAATTGCTACGACCATTTAAAACAATATGATAAGGCCGAAAATCTTTATTTGAGGGTGATTGATCTGAATAGCGCTGCTTATGATCCCATATTTAACCTGGGATTATTGTACTTAAAGAAAAGCGTGCTGACAAAAGGGGATGAGGCTGAAAAAAACTTGGCATTTGCCCAGCAATGGATAGAAAAGGCAAATGAAATATCGCCAAATGATGTAAATTGCCTACAGGTTTTAAAAATGGTATATGCTAAAACCGGAAACACCAGTCAAACTGAAAGAATAGACAATAAACTAAAACAATTAACTAATCAATAAAGAATCATGAGATTTAAATTTTTGTTAACTGGGATATTAGGCGTTGCCGTATCAACAACGTCTTTTGCTCAACAGTATCGTGTAAAACACGCTCAGGAGGCCTATGACAAATATACTGTGTTGAATAAAAATAAGGCTACCTATGGAGAGGCCGATAATAGTCTGAAAGAGGCGCGCGAGTCTCTGGACATCGCTGCTGCCAATAGTAAAACTGCCGGTTTACCTCAAACATTAGCTTTAAAAGCCGCTATCTATTCAACTTTTGCACTACGTGATACGGTTAAGAAAAATACGCTTCCATATTTTAACAAAGCCGACTCGGCGTACAAAAGTGGTAAACAAGCAGATACTAAAGGCGAATTCAAAACACTTTTTGATGAGGCGGCTTTAAATCTGGGTCAATACAGATTAAATGAGGGTGTGGTAAGTTTCCAGGCGCACAATTATGATGCTGCCTATAAAAATTTCAGCTATTATAAAGATCTTTTCCCGACAGATACTACTGCATTATTTTATACCGGTTTAGCTGCGCAGCAAAATAATGATGCGGCTAATGCCATGACTAATTACCAGAAATTATTAACATTGCCATATTCAAAGAACGCCTATGTATATATGACTATGTCTAACTTATATCTGGCAAAGGGCGATACCACGAATTCTTTGAAAATGGCAACCGAAGGGGTGTCTAAATTTCCGGGCGATCCTGATTTGAGAAAAAGAGAGATCGAAATTAGCTTAATAACCGGTAAATCTGCCGAGATATTAAACAAAGTACAAGCTGCAATAGCAGCCGATCCCAAAAATAAACAACTGTATTATTATGCAGGTTTAACTTATTCATCAACTGGCTCTGCAGTTCGTGATGATCTGGAAAAAGCTAAAAAAGCCAAAAAAGACGCCGCCACCATAGCTGCTTTACAAGCAAAAAAAGATGACTATTACGCCAAAGCGGCCGACATGTACAAAAAAGCGATAGAGATAGACCCAAGCTATTTTGAAGCCACGCTGAATTTGGGTACTATATTATTGTCACCAGCTATTGACATTCACAATGAGGCCAATTCATTGCCTCCAAGCAAACAAAAAGAATATAATGCAATGCAGGCTAAAGCAACCGCTCAATTTGAGGTAGCTAAGCCGTACGTATTAAAAGCTGCTGAGCTTAGTCCAAAATCAAAAGACGCACTTACAAATCTTAGAAATTATTATGTAGGTGTAGGCGATATGACTAAAGCAAGCGAAACCACCAAAATGCTTAATGAATAAGCTACGATAATTTTAAAGCCCACCTGAATAGGTGGGCTTTAAAAAGAATACGATACTTAACATAATGTTAATTATGTGAATTATGCATTGTGTGGTTTAAATACAAAAGGCCCGCAAATTGTCGGGCATGATGATGTATGAAATGTAAGGAAGACGGAATCGACGACCATCATCCGTTAATTAGCGCTATTATAATTTACCCTGATAATAATCCAATATTTTGGTACGTGTAAGGTAATCATACCTGGCATTAATAAGATTTACCTTAGCACGATCTAAATTACCTTTTGCAATAATAAAATCGACAGAAGTAATGGCGCCTGCCACAAAACGTACCTCGGCAATCCGATATGACTCAATGTACGCGTCCACTTGACTTTGAAGCAACTTATATCGATCGAAAGCCCCCGTCATGTTAGCATAGGCTTGATCTACATTTACTTTCAATTGCACCTGGTTAGATTGTTCGACGTAACGTTGCGTTTGTAGATTGATCTGAGCCAGTTTTACCTTGTTACGGTTCTGGAAATAATTCAGTATCGGAATGTTGAGGCCGAGGCTGATAACCGTACTGTAATTGTTCCTCAGCTGGTCGCCATAACCGATACTTTGATTACTGTAATTTGGTTGTACATCATAAACGGCTTGCCGCCCGCCGCCGGGCGCCTGTATGAATTGCTTGGTAGGTACTACCGTTGAATCAACAAAAGTGGAACGTTGTGCGGCACTAGAATAATTGGTATTTAATCCCCCGGAAAGGGACAATGTAGGCAGCAATGAACCTTTAGCAACTTGCAAAGTTTTTTCGGCACTTTGACGGCGTAATGTCCCCGCCTTGATTAATGCAAAATTATTTAGCGAAGCGTTATAAACATCTTCGGCCGATTGCGTATATGGTATGATAGCGGCATCGTTATACTGGCGCTGAAAGCGGATATCCTTATGATAATTTACGTTCATGATCTGGAGCAAATTAAGTTTGGCTATAGTTAACGAGTTTTTCGCATTGATTACTCCTATCTGGTCGTTGACTAACTGCCCCTTCAGGTCATACAAAGTTGACGGCGAAATGGCTCCGTTTTTATTTAGCGCCTCAGCACGTTCTACTTGCTTTTGGGTTGTCAAAGTCTGTGTATTTGCTTGCGTTAGCTGATCCTCACTACTCAAAACTGTTAAATATGCTATGATAATGTTTAAGGTGATATCATTTTTCGCTTGCTCAAAATCCATTTGCCCGGCTTTATAAGCCAATGCGGTTTGACGGATGCTGTTTTGCAGTTTTAATCCGCTTGATATAATTAAACTGCCCGACAAGCTATAATTAGCTGAAGTGATGGGCTGATTCAGATAGCCATTAGTAAAAGGGTTTAAACTACGCCCCTCGCTCCAATTATGATTTACCGACCCATTGACAGCAGGTAAAAGGGTTTCGCGGGCTTGCTGCCAGTAAATTCTGTCGGCCTCCATCTGCGCCTCCGTTTGTTTAACCTGCAGATTATTTTTTACGCCGATGTCGATACATTGCTGTAATGAAAACAAGGTGTCGGTCATTATCTGTTGCGCCTTCACCACCCCAGTTGCCACTATCATCACCGCAGCCAATAAACACCGTTTTAATAACTGATTCATCGTTAAATATTTTGTGATGACTCTATGCGGCCGTCTAACAAGTTGATAATTCGGGTACCATACGCTGCATTTTTCTCTGAGTGCGTTACCTGTATAATGGTCATACCCTCCTCCCTATTCAATTTCCTGAACAGCTCCATAATCTCGTCGCCTTGTTTAGAGTTTAGGTTACCTGTAGGCTCATCGGCCAATAGCAATTTAGGAGTTACAATGAGTGCTCGGGCTATTCCCACCAATTGCTGCTGCCCGCCCGATAATTGTGATGGAAAAAGATCTTTTTTACCAACTATCTGAAACCTATCAAGCATATCAGCGACTAATGCCTTGCGTTCGGCACTTTTAATATTGTGATAAAGCAGTGGGGTTTCAATGTTTTCATAAACGTTCAATTCGTCAATGAGATGATACGCCTGAAACACAAAACCAATATTTGCTTTATACAAGGCCTGTCGCTGTTTTTCTTTAAGTTGATGAATGGGCTCATTCAGAAAATAATGATAGCCTTCTGACGGCTCGTCCAGCATCCCGATAATATTTAGCAACGTGGATTTACCCGAACCGGATGGCCCCATGATAGACACGAACTCGCCGGCATCAACATCCAGATCAATATTGTTGAGGATGCTTGTTTTAATATTGCCCGCTTTATAATGTTTAGATATATTTTTAAGTGATAACATAATGCCGATATATAAATTAGAATACCAATTGCATAAACAACTGATTTATAAATACTTTAAATAGAATCCTATTTCCATTCCGTTCGTTATTGCACGCCGAGTGCCCGGTTTTGATACAGTTGGGTTTGATTTTGTTTTCATTCGTTTCTTAAACTATCAACAGGATTGGCTAGGGCCGCTTTAATAGATTGCAGGCTTACTGTTATGAGCGCTATCAAGATAGCCAGCGCATCAGCCAAAGCGAATATCCACCACTGTACCTCGATTCGATAGGCAAAACCCTGTAGCCATTTATGCATAAGCCACCAGGCAAGCGGCGAGGATATAAACATAGCCATCAAGACAATTACTAAAAAATCTTTTGATACCAAGACGCCAACCTGAGCAACTGAAGCACCCAAAACTTTGCGTATGCCTATTTCTTTTGTGCGATGCAGTGTAATGATTGAGATCAAACCTAACAATCCCAATGAACTTATAAATATGGCGACGAATGCTCCCATCCAGATCAGTTTTTGCTGTAAGCTTTGGGTCTTGTATAACTGTGCTATTTCATCATCCATAAAATGATAACTGAATACCTGCCCGGGAAAAGTGCGCAGGTATTCTTTTTGTATAGCAGCCAAAGCGGTCGAAGATTGATTACCCGATAATTTGATGGCTATATTCTGTTGCAAAAATTTATTCTCAAGTATCACCGATGGCTCAATAGGTTCTAAAAGCGACCGTACATTGAAATCCTTCACCACGCCTACTATTATGCCCTTGTTATCGCCGGGTATCAGTTCTTTACCTAATATATCACCATAGCTTTTCAAATGCAGCATTTTAACCATGGTTTGATTAACAACATACTCCGGCATAGCAGAATTACCACGGGCATTACGGCCAGCTACCAATTGCAGGCCAAACGTGTGTATATAAGCGGTATCGCCGATAGCAAAACGTGCGGGCCATTTTTCCCAATTTCCATCTGCAAACTTGACGGTAGCACCCCTTTGGCTATCGCTTGACGGGCCTTTACTGCAAAAACTAAGCGACTGTATACTGGGAATATTTTGCAGCCGCTGGCGCAGTAAATCTTTTTGATTTTGTGAAACATCTCCAACAGACACCATTACCACAAACCGGCGATCAAAACCTGTATCGGTATGCTTTAAAAACTGAACCTGCATTACGATGACTATCGTGCAGATAATCAGTACCTGGGCTACTACATTTTGAAGCAGCACCAGTCCGCGCCGGCTGATGCCGGCCTGCAAATTCAACACGTTATTTCTTAAAGCATGGAATATACTGGCCCGACTTAAAAGTATAGCCGGATATATACCTGTACCCAGGGTGACCATCACCAAAACAATCACCAGAAATAAACCTAATTGCGCATAAGAAAGTATATGAACAGGATTACCTTCAAAGAGTAAATTGTTAACCGTTGGCAGCAACAAAACTATGCCAATTACGGCAATAAAAACGGCTATCATAACATTCAACAGCGATTCTACCATAAACTGGCCAAATAGCTGTATGGTTGATCCGCCTAAAACCTTTCGGGTACCAATTTCTATACTACGCCTGGTTTGCCCTGCTATTACCAGGTTAATGTAATTGATACCGGCTATAAGCACAATCAGCAAACCAATAATTGCCAATGTTGTCAACAACGGCTTCTGCACTTTACCTGCGTAGCGCATGTCAAAATGCATATCGGCGAGTGGCAACAAGCTAAAAGTGTAGTACCTGGCACCGCTATCGCCCAGGTGTTTTCTGGTTAGCTGTTCAAGCAATTGCTCAGCAGCTTTTTTCTGGCCTGGGGTATTCAGTGATACAAATACGCTGTTAGTAGTCATCAGGTATCCCCAATCGGTGAAAAATGCCGGTTCGGTTTTAGGAATCAGCGTTTTTATTGATGAAAGCGAAATATAAATATCCGATTTAAGGTCGGTATTATACGGGCCATCGGCCAATAAACCCACTATCTTTACCTGCTGGCCACTTATTCCGAGTGTTTTACCTATCGGATCGGCCGCTCCAAAATATTTTTTGGCTTGACTTTGAGTCAACGCGGCGGTGTTAGGCTCATCCAATTGCGTAGAACTTCCGGCCAGCCATTTATAAGTGAACATATTAAACCAAGCCGAGTTAGTAAATGCAATGTTCTTTTCTTCCTTGAACTGCTTAGCCACATCGCCATTAATATTTACAACAAAACTTTGGTTATTTACAGCTATAGCCGCCTGTTTAATTAAGGGAGCACTTGTCCGCAAAGCATCATAAGCGGCGAACGAGCCCCCTTTATTATATTCAGTTTTTTCAAAATGCAGGTCATACACCACCCTAAAAATATTTTCGGGATGTTTGTGGTAATTATCAAAGCTTAACTGATATGCTGTGTATAGATAAATTAAAATTCCGCAACCTATAGCCAGAACCAAACCCGAAATGTTTAGGATAGAATAAAACTTTCTCTTAGTGATACTGCGCCAGGCCAGTTTCAAATTGTTTTTGATCATGCTTATTCGCTTCTTAAACTTTTTACTGGGTTGGCTATAGCCGCTTTGATGGATTGAAAACTGATAGTTACAAGGGCAATCAACAAGGCAGTTATGCCCGCTAAGGGTACCAATGTCCAGCTTAACTGCACACGATAGGCATAGTCCTGTAGCCATTTATCCATAGCCAACCAAGCTATTGGGCTGGCAATAACCAGGGATATAGCCACCAGCAGCAGAAAATCCTTCGACAGCATGGCTGTTATGTTCATGACGCTGGCGCCTAACACCTTGCGTATACCTATCTCCTTTACTTTTACCTGCGCGGTATAAGTGGCCAATCCAAATAAGCCCAGGCACGAAATGAATATGGCTATACAGGCAAAAATATTGAACAGTTTGGCCGTGGTTTGTTCTGATTTATAAAGGTTATTATACTCGTCATCCAGGAAACTATATTCGAACGGATATTTGATGGCATACCTTTTCCACTGGCTTTGTACGGCTGTTATGGCGGTAGATGCATCTTTGCCGGTTGTTTTAATAAACATTTGCCACGAACTTTGCCGGTAAGAAAAAATAGAAGGCTGGATAGCTTCTTTTACCGATGCAAAATGAAAGTCCTTCACTATACCTATAATAATGCCATTGGTGCTATGAAACTTGAATCTTTTACCAATCGGATTTTTAATACCCGTTAATTTTACCGCAGTTTCATTGAGTATAAAATGGCTCGAGTCAGACTTTGAGCCGGTAAATACTGTGCCACTTGTAAGTTTAAGCTGCATTACCTTTATAAAATCCTGGTCTATTTTCAAACCCATGTATCATCAGGCTGGTTTTAGGGTCTTTGCCATCCCAGTCAATATCGTCAGTACTGTTGGTGCTGCTTACAACACTGCTATTGCCTGAGGTAATACCGCGTACGGCTGGTTGCCGAAGCAAATCGGCTTTAACGGCCGCATAATGATCTTGCATACCGTGCAATTGCACAGAAAAGACATGTTCCTTATTATAGCCAGGATCCAGCTGGTTTATAAACTGTAATTGTTTATTGATTACGATAGTACTGATAATCAGCCCTATTGAAAACGCAAACTGGCAGACTACCAAAACTTTACGAAAGATTACATTCCCTGTTCCGGGTATCCTGCCCTTAAGCGTGTTTATTGGATTAAATGCTGATAATAACAAGGCAGGATATATGCCTGAAGCAATTAAAGTTGTCAGGATAGTGAGTCCGATAACCTGCCATACACCCGCACTAAACAAATCGAAATGCAGGTTTTTGCCCGATATGCTATTGTATAGAGGCATTAATGCATAAATACTGCCCAAGGCAAGTAACAAGGCTATCGCGAAGTATAAAATGGTTTCGACGACAAATTGGGTAAACAGCTGTTTTCTCGCTGCACCAATAATTTTGCGGATGCTTACTTCTTTAGAACGTAGAATAGCCAGCGCGGTTGAAAGGTTAACATAATTGATACAGGCAATCAATAATATCAAAGCCGCTACGACAGAAAATATTTTTACGATCCGTGCACCTGCCGAGGATCCGTCGGGGTTGTATAAATGAACGTCGCTTAAAGGCTGTAGCAAAAAATCTACTGGATGAGCGGCAGCGCCTGGCTGGTTAGCCAGCCGTATCTTGCTTAATTTTCTGCCGATGGCAACCGGAGATGCATCTGGCCTTATCTGCAAATAAGTCGTAAAATAGTAGTTGCCCCAATCGTTATCCATTGATTTCCAATATTTATTTGCCGTATACTGTTTTTTGCGCAGATTCATGGAGAAGAGCATATCAGCCCGAATGCTGGAGTTAGCCGAAAAATCGGCTATCACGCCTGCTACCACAAAAGGTTTAGTTTGATCGGCAGTGATGATTTTACCTACAGGATTGGCATCACCAAAAAAGCGTTTGGCAGTGCGTTCAGTTATAATAACAGACTGATCGGCCGGGAAGGGTTTGTTAATATCGCCCTTGAGTAATTTGTAGTCAAAAATCTTAAAAAAGCTATCGTCGATATATAACAGGCTGCCAAAATCCTGTTTAAGGGTTTTATCCCCATAGCTAAAAAGTGAGTGGTCGTAATTGGTAGTTATACGCACAGCGCTGACAACATCCGGCACTTCTTTTAAAGCGTAAGTAGCTATAGGCCCCGAAGAAAGATTCCAAAGTTGTTGAGAGTTGCCGGTGCCTACACGAGCATTGACTTGGTAAATCTGATCAATTTTTGAGTTGAATTGGTCATAACTCATCTCATCCTGCACCCACAGCAGAATCAATAAGCCTACCGCCAAACCAACAGTAAGTCCAATAATATTAATAGCACTATACAACTTTTTGTTAACGATATTGCGCCAGGCTATTTTGAAATAGTTCTTGATCATAAGTTTTGGTTTTATCTATTCGCTTCTTAAACTTTTAACCGGGTTTGCCAAAGCAGCTTTGACAGCTTGGAAACTTATGGTGATTAAAGCAATTAATAAGGCAGCAAAACCGGCCAATGGTATTAACGTCCAGCTTAAATGTACCTGGTAAGCATAATCCTGTAACCACTTTTTCATGGCATACCAGGCTACAGGCCCGGCTATTACTAATGATATAATCACCAGCAAAAGAAAATCTTTCGATAACATAGTGGTAATGTTCAGTACGCTGGCACCTAAAACCTTGCGTATGCCAATCTCCTTTACCTTTACTTGAGCGGTGTAGGTTGCCAGGCCAAATAGGCCCAGGCATGAAATAAATATAGCTATACAGGCAAAAACATTGAATAGGGCGCTGGTGCTTTGCTCGGATTTGTATAGCCTGTTAAAATCATCGTCTATAAATTTATATTCAAAAGGTGGATCGCCGTGATTATATTGGTCGTAAATATTTTTAACCAAGCCTATAGCCGCCGCGGCATCTTTACCGGTAGTGCGTATAAATAATGAACCCGACTTTTCGTTGTATAAGAAAATAGCCGGCTCAATGGTTTGTTTCAATGAGGCGAAATGAAAGTCTTTTACTACGCCAATTATAGTGCCGTCGGTTTTCCATAAATGAAAGCGTTTACCAACCGGATTTTTGATTCCTGCCCGACGCACGGCGGTTTCATTTAAAATAAAATGAGCACTGTCAGATTTTATGCCGGTGAAATTTCTGCCGGCTGCAAATTTTACTCTAAGCACACTTAACATATCTTTATCTACCGAAAACGGATTAATGATCATACTGACATCGGCCGGCTTACCATCCCAATCAGTATCACCGGTTGAACCGTCGCTGCTTACCAGACTGGCGCCCGCTGCCACGCCAAGTATTTCAGTATGGCGCGATAGCTCTGTCTTGATGGCATCTATGTGCGGCATAATGTTGTCATTAATGCCTACGCTGAAGACGTGGTCACGGTCATAACCTATTTGTGCAGTTCGTATATAGTTTAGTTGGCTGTTAATTACCAATGTGCCGATGATAAGTCCAATAGAAAAAGCAAACTGACAAACCACTAAAACCTTGCGAAAAGTACCGCTACCGGCACCGGTAGCCCTGGCTCTAAGCGCATCTATAGGTTTAAACGACGATAACAGTATCGCAGGATAAATACTGGATAAGATCAGCGTACCAATAACAGTTAAACCGATGACTTCCCATACGCCGGCGCTCAGTAAATTAAAGTGCATTTCTTTTCTGGCGATGTAATTATAAATTGGCATAATGGCATAGATGAGCGCAAACGCCAGGACCATCGCGATAGCAAAACAAAGCACAGTTTCAAATACAAATTGAAAGAACAGCTGAGCGCGCTCGGCACCAATAATTTTGCGTACGCTCACCTCTTTGCTACGCAGTACCGAGCGTGCAGTAGATAGATTGATATAATTTATACAGGCGATCAGCAGGATAAGTACTGCCACGATGGTAAATATGTTCACAATCTGTGCGCCTGCGGGGCTACCATTCGCGTTGTATAAATGCACCCTGGCCAACTTTTGCAGCTGATAAACCCCATCTGTTGGCTTGATACCTTTTTGGAGTTTCATATGTATTGCAGTTAGCTTATTAGCTACGATAGTTGTTGAAGCGTTTGGTTTTATTAACAGGTAGGTCTCGGTATAATAATCGCCCCAATCTTCATCCATGCTCTTCCAATAATCTTTGGTGCTGTATTCGCGTTTTTTAAGTTCGGAAGAGAAGAGTATACCTGCCTGTATTGTCGAATTTGACGGTATGTCGGCCATTACACCAGACACTGTGAAAAGATCGTTGTTATTTGCTTTCAAAACTTTACCCATAGGCTCTGCATCACCAAAATATTTCTTTGCTTCACTTTCGGCTAATATGACTGACTGAACATTTGGAAAAGGCCTTTTCGGATCGCCTTTTAATAATTTATAATCAAATACAGTAAAGAACGAATCGTCGACAAATTTCATGGGTACAGTTACCCGCAACCCCTTGTTTTGGTAGGTGAACTTACTGTACTTCCAGGCGCTCATAATCCGAGTAGCGTTTTCTACCCCCGGAACCTCTTTTACCGCATAAAATGCGACAGGTGGCTGCACCCCCGACCAGACTTGCTGGCTGGCCCCGCTACCCATTGATGCGTTTACTTTATAAATACGGTCAATCTTGGTATTAAATTTGTCGTAGCTGTATTCATCTTGCACCCAAAGCAAAATAAGCAAACCCACCGCTAAGCCCACGGTAAGGCCGATGATATTAATAGCGCTATATAGCTTTTTGTTAACGATATTGCGCCAGGCGATTTTGATATAATTCTTGATCATAGGTTTAGAGGTTATTATTCGCTTCTTAAACTATCTACCGGGTTTGTAAAAGCTGCTTTCATAGTTTGCAGACTTACCGTGACGAGGGTAATCAATATAGAGGAAAGGCCGGCTATGGCCAAAAGCCACCAATGTATGGTTGCTCGATAAGCAAAATCCTGCAGCCATTTCTGCATAATAAAGTAGGTTATTGGCGATGAAATCAGCATAGCAATACACACCAGCTTTAAAAAATTCATAGACAACATTCGCGCTATGTTGTACACGCTTGCGCCCAACACCTTACGTATGCCAATCTCTTTAATCCTTTGCTCGGCGGCATAAGCCGATAAGCCAAATAAGCCCAAACAAGCTATAGCGATGGCCAATATGGTGAAGACGATAAAAATCTTACCCATACGTTGCTCTGAACGATAAATGGCATCAAAATCGGCATCCATAAATGAATAATCCATTTTTGCGGATGGAGAAAGGGCCTTCCATTTGCTTTCAATTTTAGACAGCAGCCCGGCCACGTCGGCAGTGTTTACTTTGATACCTAAATAGCCGTTATTCTTAGTTAAAAACAAGACAACCGGGGTGACATTTTCGCGCAGTGAACTGAAATTAAAGTCTTTAACAATACCTATAATAGTAATTGCCTTTAGTGAGTTATTATCGGCTGGCCTGTACAGGACTTTATTTATCGGGTTTGCATAGCCTAAAAATTTAGCCGCTGTTTCATTAATAATCACAGCATCCGAATCGGTAGGTAGTTTATCAGAAAAATTGCGCCCCTCAACCACTTTCATATCCAGGGTTTTGATATAGTCGTGGTCAACTTGCCACAGTTGTGGAATGATCGATTTTTTAGGGTCTCTTGATTGATCTTTATATATAGCATCGGACGCCCGTTCGCCAGAGGTGGGTAAAAACCCGCTGAGCGTGGCATTTTTAACACCAGGCAATAGTTTAACTTCCTGCTTGAAAATACTTGCCTGCTTACCCAACATATAGGTATTTTTAATCACCACAACTTGGTTACGATTATAGCCGATATCGCGATTTTGAATGTATTTAAGCTGGCTGTAAATAACCAATGTAGCAGTGATCAGGAAAATAGATATTGAGAACTGAAATACTACTAAAAAACTGCGCAAACTACTGCCCTTAAATCCGGTAGCCAGTGTGCCTTTTAATACTTTAACCGGCTTAAATGCCGATAGAAATATTGCAGGATATAATCCGGCAAGACAGCCAATAACCAAAACGCTGATGATTAATGCTGGTATTAGTCTTATCAGCGTCGCGGCATTCAAGGTAATGCTTTTGTCCGCCAGATTATTGAAAGCAGGTAACACTGAAGCCACTATTGCTAGTGCAATAATTGCACCTGCCAACGTAACCAATGTCGACTCGGTTAAAAACTGCGCGATAAGATTTTTGCGAGCTGAGCCCAAGACTTTGCGCACACCAACCTCGCGCGCCCGGTTTGAAGAACGGGCAGTTGAAAGGTTCATGAAATTTACACACGCTATAATTAAGATGAACAAAGCTATAGCTGAGAATATATAAACATATTGTGCCGTGCTGTTAGCTCCCATTTCGCCAATTAGGTTAGCGTGCAGATGTATTGCTGTCAAAGCCATTAAGTTGAGCCTGAAATGACTGCCGCTTTTTTCAAAGGCATCGACATTCATACCGGTCGCATTTTGTATGGCAGCGCCGGCATATTTGCGAAGTAATTGCGGAAACTGAGCTTCCAGCTTTTTAGGATCGGCACCCTCACGAAATAAAATGTAGGTATTATAATTGCTATTTAGCCAATTGTTCGAGCGGCTTTCGGCTTGAGTAGCCAGCGACTCAATAAAGTCGGCATAAAAATGCGACTGTTTAGGCATGTCTTTCATCACACCGGTAATTCTCAGCAGCTGGTTGTTATCAATGGTTAAAATTTGGCCCACTACATTTAATTTGTTGAAATATTTTAGTGCCGCCGATGCGGATATAACCACGGTATTGGGTTCGGTTAAAGCCGACGATTTATCGCCGTATAAAATTGGCAATGTAAACACATCAAATACCGAGGCATCTGCAAATACAACTTTGCTTTCATTAATAATTTCTGATCCCTTTTTTACATGAAAACCAGTCGGCCTTAACCTTACCGTGTTCTCTACGTCAGGAAAATCACGCTTTAAGGTTTGCGCAAGCGGAGACATTGCGACGGCATATTGAATTTTGCTGTCACCAAGCTTCAAATCTTCATGTACACGGTATATGCGGTCGGCCTTTTCGTTATATCTGTCATAGCTTAGTTCGTCGGCCACATACAAAACAATAAGCAGGCAGGCCGCGAGGCCTAAAGCTAGTCCTAAGATATTAAGCGCAGTAAACCCTTTGGTTCTGGATAAACTGCGCAAGGCTACTTTAAAATAATTTTTGATCATGGTAGGTTTGCCTGGTTTCAAATTGGCCGGGCGACTCTTTCCCCGAAAGGGAAAGAGCTCCGGCAACATTTAACTAACTAATTGTAAAAAATAAAAGATCAGGTATAGTTATATCATGATATTCTCCATAACGGTCTGTCCATCCAACAGCCGGATGATACGGTGGCTGTAACGGGCATCATGCTCAGAGTGGGTAACCATGATAATGGTGGTTCCCTGTTCGTTCAGATCGGTTAACAGCTCCATTACTTCATTACCGTTGCTTGAATCCAGATTACCGGTGGGCTCATCAGCCAAAATTAGTTTAGGGTTATTTACCACCGCTCTGGCCACGGCCACACGCTGTTGCTGACCGCCCGACAACTGCTGTGGATAGTGATTGCGACGGTGCATAATCTGCATCTTGTCCAGCACTTTTTCCACACGGCTTACCCGCTCTGAAGCCGGCACACCGGTGTAGATTAATGGCAACTCCACATTTTCAAAAACGGTAAGTTCATCAATCAGGTTAAAGCTTTGAAAAACAAAACCGATATTGTGCTTACGCAGGTCGGCACGTCTTCGTTCGTTAAAGCCGGCTACTTCAATGTTATTGAACAGATAGCTGCCACCATCTGGATCATCCAGCAAACCCAATATGTTCAACAGCGTTGATTTTCCGCATCCTGAGGGGCCCATAATGGCCACAAATTCGCCCTCTTTAACTTCGATCGATAATTTGTTCAAGGCGATGGTCTCCACCTCCTCAGTACGATAAAATTTCTCCAGATCAGTGATCTTTATCATTTGAGCCTCCTGCCCCTTAGGGCGTTTTATATTTAGGTTTAGTTTTTATTTAATATCAGTTCCTGTATGTCGCCAAAGGTGTCGTAGCTTGAGGTAATTACCTTGTCGCCGGGTTTCAGTCCGCCTAAAATTTCATAATAGTCGGTACTTTGTCTACCCAATTGTACGTCAACTTTATAAGCCGTCTTACCATCCTCACTCAGTTTAAATACCCAATTACCGCCTGTTTTTTCAATAAAGCCCCCCTTAGGTAAAAGCACCTGTTTGGTCTCATCGCTCAGTGCGAGCAATATCTGCAAGGTCTGTCCCCGGCGTATACCGGCAGGCACTGCGCCAACAAACTCCATATCTACCTGAAACTTATTAGCAGTTATCTGCGGAAATACTTTTTTGATCTTCAGCGTATAATTTTTGTCGGCAAATTGGAAGGTGCCGGTTAAGCCGGTATATACCTGCGAAATATAATGCTCGTCGACATCAACCCTTACTTTATACCCCGTTAACACATCAATCTGTCCCAGGCGTTCGCCTTTATTTTTATTCTGCCCTACTTCTGAATCCATAGAGGTCAATTGTCCGTCTATTGGGGCGCGTACCGTTAAGTCAGCCACCTTTTTGCGCATCAGATTTAACGTATTTTTCATTTGAGCGTATTGCTCTTGTGCTTGCTGGTTTTGTTGCTTAACCAAAGCGGTATCTTGTCTCAGTATGCGCTGGGTCAACTTTTTACGATTAAGCTGATACTCATAAGTATTAACCGCCTGTTGGTATTCCTGCAAGCCGATGGCTTTTTGTTCATACAGGTGTTTGTCAAGTTTATATATACGCTCGGCTTCTTTAAATGCATTGTCCACATCGGCCATCTGGTTTAGTTTATTGATGGTGTTTGATGTTGCGTTGTTTTGAGAAATCTGCATCTGTGTTTGGGCGGCGTAAACGGCCGTTTCCTGGTTAGCCAGGTTTAGTTCCAAATCTGTATTCGATAGCTTCAATATCGGATCGCCTTTTTTTAAGTTGGCGCCATCTTCAACATATTTGGCTTCAACAAGTCCACCTTCTACGGCATCGAGATATATGGTTGTTATGGGCATTACCGAGCCGTTAACCGCGATAGTAACCTGGAATGGCCCCTTAGTAACCGGACTAATGGTAAGGCGCTCGGTATCAACAGAAAGTTTGCTTTTGCCCGAGGTAAAATAAATGCTTCCGCCAATTAACAGTATGAGGCTGGTAATGCTACCAATAGTTAGCAAGCGCTTAACGTTCCATCTTTTCTTTTCAATTTTTCTATCCACGATATGACTATAGTTTCAGGTTATGCCAATACAACAACGTGCCATAATTTAAATCACTGTAAATCAAACAAATGATTACCAGTCGTAAATTTCCCCCGTTCGCTTCTGACACAACAAGTGTTCGGTTTTGATACAGTTATTTTAGGGTTTTCTGCTACAAAAAATTGTCTTACAGTTGATTACGTTTACGGTTGAATTATTGCCAAATGCCAAATAATATACATATTATATTTAATTGTATTTTCACGCTTGTATGCTACTTAAAAAAGCCACCGTTTTAGTTGTTGATGATGACCCGGACGTACTTACGGCCGTAAAACTCTTGCTCAAAACCGAAGCACAGGAAGTAATTATTGAAAAAAATCCGGAGAATCTGAATAGCCTGCTTCAGCGCAATAATGTGGATATTATTTTGCTGGATATGAACTTTAACAGTGCCATTAACACCGGTAACGAAGGTTTATACTGGCTGCGCAAAGTGCGCGAATGGAAACCGGAGGCTATTGTAATCATGATAACTGCCTATGGCGATATCGACCTGGCGGTGCGCTCGCTCAAAGAAGGTGCGTCAGATTTTATGGTAAAACCCTGGCACAATGACAAACTTATCGAAGTCATCAAAGACCTGCTGGATAAAAAAGATACTGACAAAGCGGTCAAAACATCATCGTCAAAAAGTAGCACTAGCTTAACTACTTTGCATGGCGAATCGCCATTGATACAGGATGTATTTTTGAAAGTAAATAAGATAGCCCCTACCGATGCCAATATTTTAATTTTAGGCGAAAATGGCACAGGTAAAGATCTTATAGCCAAAGCTATACATGAGCGATCATTAAGAGCGAACAAACCATTTATAAAAGTTGATGTTGGCTCGCTGACTGAAACTCTATTTGAAAGCGAGCTCTTCGGCCACAAAAAGGGCGCGTTTACTGATGCCCGCGAAGATCGGCCTGGACGCTTCGAAGATGCCAACGGGGGCACTTTATTTTTAGATGAGATTGGCAATATTTCGCTGCGTCAACAAGCTAAACTGCTTACCATATTACAAAATCGTCAGGTAACCAGATTGGGCAGCAACAAGCCAATGGATATTGATATCCGGCTTATTTGTGCTACTAATCTTCCTTTGCAGGAGCTGGCTAATGATGATCGTTTTCGCAAAGACTTGATCTACCGTATCAATACCGTTGAAGTGACTATGCCGCCTTTACGCAAGCGTGGCAGCGATATAGAATTGCTGGCCAAACATTTTGCCGGTGTGTATGCTACAAAATATCTGAAGCCGGCTATAAGCTTTAATGACAGCGCTTTACAAAAACTGAACAATTACCATTACCCCGGCAAAGTTCGAGAGCTTCAATATACCATGGAGCGCGCAGTGATTATGGCGGATAATAATACCCTTTCAGCAGCCGATTTGATATTTTCATCTATTGAAACCTCATCTGCTATCACCGAACCTATGGATGATATGCCGCTAAGCATGCTGGAAAAAAACACCATTTTACGTGTTATCGAGAAACATAATGGTAACATTACACGTGCAGCCAAAGAACTGGGACTAACCCGTACCGCCCTTTACCGCAGACTAAGCAAGTATGATATTTAAAGGTTACGAAATGCGCTTCCTGCTACGGGTAGCATTGTTGTTTCTGACATTGCTTGGTGTGAGCTTTGCCATTGTAATGCACTTTTACGTCTACTTGCTTATTGGTATACCGTTGATCTGCATTGAACTGACAGACCTGTTGCGTTATCAAAAAAAAGCGCATGCTGAGGTAGAGCAATTTGCCGAATCAGTGCATTACCGTGATTTTTCGAGGCACTTTGATGTTGGTCGCGCGCCTATAGAATTAAAGCCACTACGCAAGGGCTTTAACGAAATTAACACCACTTTTAAGGAAATAAGCCGCGAACGGGAAACCCAATATCACTATCTGCAAAAGGTATTGGAACTGGTGGATACAGGCATTTTGTCGTACGAAGAAGAAACCGGAAAGATCGGTTGGCTGAACGAATCATTCAAAAAGATATTCGGCATCCCCTACCTTAAAAACATAGAGTCGCTACAAAAACGGGACGAAGTATTGTACAATGATATTATGAATCTAAAGCCCGGCAACAGCAAAGTGGTTACCATACAACGCAATCGACAGTTAGTTAAAATTTTATTGGCAGTTAGTGTTATTCGTAGCGATGATAAAATATATAGACTGCTGGCTTTCCAGAACATAAGCGAGGCGCTGGACGAAACTGAATCAAAAGCCTGGCAAAAACTGCTCAACGTGATGACACACGAGATCATGAACTCTGTAGCGCCGATCTCTTCCCTGGCTGACACACTGAAAAATCGCCTCAAAACTTATAGTAGCGAAAACAGTGGCGAGGTCGACTTAGACGACCTTGAATTGGGTATAGAAACCATTAAACGCCGCAGTGAAGGCTTACTCAAATTCACTGAGAGCTATCGTAATCTCAACAAAATAACCCGCCTCGATCTTAAAAAAGTTCTGGCGCGCGACCTGTTCGAGAATCTGAACAGCCTGATGCAACCCACCCTGGCAGCTAAGAACATCGAGCTTAACATAGTGCTGCGCGATATGCACATGGCTGTTGATGTAGACGTGAATTTGATTGAACAAGTGCTTATCAACCTGCTGGTAAATGCTATCGAGGCTGTGAAAGACCGTCAGAATCCGGCTATTACTTTAAGCGCCGAGCTATCGTCTACTAACAAACCTATCCTCAAAATTGCCGACAATGGCGTAGGTATGCCGCTTGAACTCATCGATAAAATATTTATTCCATTTTTCAGTACCCGCAAATCAGGAAGTGGCATTGGCTTGAGCCTATGTAAACAGATTATGATGCTACATAAAGGGAATATCCAGGTGCAGTCTGTAGAAAATGAAGGATCTGTATTTATTTTGTTGTTTTTGCATTAAACGGCCTCGTTTTCTGGACGACACTGTTTATCTCAAGTATAGTAATCGCTTGGTTAACACTTCGCAGTTTTACAAGGGGGAGAAGTAAAATTCAATTACGCTTACTTTCTTCTCCCCTTTTATGTAATGATTTGTTTTATTAACAATCAAAATTTATTAAAAAAGGTAACAATTTGTTTTAGACACTAAAATCATTCAAAACACTCTTCAGGGCATATAAACACACATTTTAGCGAAAAACTTAGGTTACCTAAAAAACATCAATTGTTTTGGACAACGCAAATGATGTATGAAATGATGAAATTCTGTAATTAATCCAGCTTGGCAGTATCCTCAATTGTCTTGGCCGGTTTAGCAGTATCTTTCATCATTTGTTTTTTTCTCATTTTTGCTTTCTGGGCGCTGTCCATGGTTGTTGAGTCAATGTTTCCGGCTTTTTTTTCCGAACTGCAACCTGCTGTAATTGAACCAATCATCATCACAGCTACGGCGATGCTTAAAATTTGCTTTTTCATAGGTGGTGCTTATTTTAATTGTATTTTATGTTTTGCTTTATAATGTAACCGGCTGTAAAAGACATTGTTTAAAATCATTTCTATAATATTTTAATTACAAATAGTCTAAAGCTGCCGCCAAATTCAATTAACCGCTTGTAGTTTTTCGGTTTTAATTGCAGATATTTAAGCGTTATGGTGGTAACAGAACGATTATCAAAATGGGGTATGCGCTTCTACCCTCCTCTTTTTTTTCAGCGTATTTGGGTGGTTAAAATAGACGAGGGTTTCAGGGGCGTCATCGTAAATATAAACAGGAGTTTACTCAACAGAAACTATAATAATTCCATTTTTGGCGGAACTATCTTCTCGGCTGCTGATCCATTTTATCCGCTGTTATTTCACCAGATATTTGTGCACAAGGGCTATAATGTGATTGCCTGGTCAAAATCGTCGGAAATACAGTTTCTAAAGCCCGGATTAACCAACTTACAATTTAAGATCCACATTAGCGATGAGGATGTTGCTGAAGCTGAACACGTATTAAACGCAGGCGGTAAATACATTAAAGCGCACACAATAGATATTTATAATACCCATGGTGAGGTGTGTGTAACCGTTACTAATGAGGTATATTTGCGCAATCTAAATTTTACCGAAACATCGCCATGAAAACAATAATGAATGATGAAGTTTTTCTGGAAAAAGGATTTTTGATCTCGACAGATAAAACATTGCTTGATCTGGGCGTCATCTATAACTATTTGGATAAAGAATCTTACTGGGCAAAGGGCATTGCTGTTGAAAGGTTGAAAACTGCTATCGAACACTCTATTTGCTTTGGCGTTTATCATCATAAAAAACAAATAGGGTTTGCCAGGGTGATAACAGATCAGACTACTTTTGCTTATATTGCTGACGTATTTATACTATCCGAATATAGAAAGCAAGGGCTATCAAAATGGCTTATCCAGACCATCAGAACCTACCCGGTATTACAGGGTTTACGGCGTTGGATGCTGGCCACTGCTGATGCACATGGACTGTATAGTCAGTTTGATTTTGCGGCCATAACCCATGCAGACAGATGGATGGAAATATTCACACCTTACCAGATACTAAAGAAAGACGAAGATGAACCTAAAGAGGCAGATATTTGAGGGTGAAGGTGTAACGCTCGATTTTAAGAAAACAATTACTAGTTGCGAGAAAATAGCACGCACAATGGTGGCATTTGCCAATAATAAAGGTGGCCGTTTATTAATTGGTGTGGCCGATGACGGCGCTATTAAAGGTGTAAAGAATGAGGATGAGGAGCGCTATATGATAACCCGTGCCGCCACTTTATATGCCCGCCCAGCCCTTGAACCCGCATTTGAAGAGGTTTATGTAGACGATAAGCTGGTGGTTATAGTAGATATTCCGGAGAGCGATATGAAGCCGCATTCGGCCCTTGCAGAGGACGGCAAATGGTGGGTATATGTTCGCGTTAAAGACAAAAGTGTGCTGGCCAGCAAAATTGTGGTCGATGTACTTAAAAGATCTTCAGGCGAGACCGGGGTATTGATAGAATATTCGACAAATGAAAAATCACTGCTCGAGTACCTGGAAAAAACAGAGCGCATAACCGTAAAAGAATACAGCGACCTGATTAAAGTAAGCCGTCGCGCTGCACAACGTATCCTGGTAAATATGATCCTTTCGGGCGTTATTAAAGTGCATACTACCGAGAAAGAGGAATATTATACCGCCGCTTAACTCCAAATTCACATGCCTTCTTTCTACCAAACATACCGGTCGCATTACCGCGACAACCTGAAGCTGGCTATTCCGGTAGTGATATCACAATTGGGGCATACGCTTGTACAAACATCTGACACCATTATAGTTGGGCACTTTGCCGGAACTATCAGTTTAGCTGCCGTATCATTAGCAACAAGCATTTTTACCGTCCCGATGATCATCGGCATAGGCATCTCCTACGGCTCTACCCCTCTTATTGCACAGCATAACGGCCGCGGTGAAAAAGCAGAATGCGGTCAGCTATTATCAAATAGTCTGTTCATCAATTTAATTACGGGCGTTATCTTATTTGGCCTGGTGTGTTTAGGATCCATCTATTTTTTGGATGATCTGCACCAAACACCCGAAGTGCTGGTTAAGGCAAAACCGTTCCTGATGCTGCTGGGATTATCTGTAATCCCCATGCTGGTGTTTAACACTTTTAAGCAGTTTGCTGAAGGCTTAGGCTTCACCAAACAAGCTATGATGATATCTATCTGGGGCAATGTCATGAACATTTGCCTGGGAATCATATTCGTAAAAGGTTTGTTTGGCATCCGCCCGATGGGTATTATGGGCGCAGGTTATAGTACACTGATTGATCGTTGTGTAATGTCCATCGTAATGGGATTTTATGTTTTCAGATCAAAAAACTTTAAACGATATCTGAAGGATTTCTCACTGAAAAACATTAGCCGTGCACGAAGTCTGGGCATTTTAAAAATTGGCGCACCGGTAGCTTTGCAGTATGCTTTTGAGATCAGCGCGTTTAGTGCAGCTGCGGTTTTGGTAGGAACCATCGGCGTTTTACCGCAGGCAGCCCACCAGGTTGCCATCAACCTGGCATCGATGACCTACATGATGTCGAGCGGTGTTTCAGCGGCGGCGGCAATCAAATCAGGTAATTATTTTGGCGTTAAAGATCATGGCGGTTTAAAGTTATCTGCAAACGCCAGCTATCATATCGTGCTCATCTTTATGGCTTTCACTGCCATTGTATTTACTTTCGGAAACAATCTTCTACCCTGGATTTACACTTCAGATAAAAATGTAATATCCATTGCAGCACAGTTACTTATACTGGCTGCGATATTTCAATTATTTGATGGTGCACAGGTAGTTGGCCTGGGCATTCTGCGCGGAATGAGTGATGTAAACATCCCTACACTGGTCACTTTTCTGGCTTATTGGATTGTGGGCCTGCCCTTTGGTTATTATTGGGGGATTTACCAGGGCCACGGCGTAAGCGGCATTTGGTACGGACTGGTTTTGGGGCTAATGGTTTCTGCTATACTGCTATACATCCGCTTTAAGATTATCAGCAAACACCATCGCTTGCATCAAGATATTATCATCGCTAAAGATTAGAAAAACATTGCTGCAGCCAGCCTGAAAGTATTGCAATGCGCATCGATAATATCCCTGATATCCGGCGAATAGCCGCCACCCATGCTCACCTGTACCGGTATTTTATTAGCGATGCATTGTTCAAATACCAAGCGGTCGCGTTCCTTACAGCCTTGTTTGGTTAAAGCCAGCTTACCTAGCTTATCAGTCGCTAAAACATCAACACCCGATAAATAAAATATAAACTGCGGCTTTTGCTGCGCGATGATCCTGGGTAAGGTATCTTTTAAAATAGCCAGGTACTCATCGTCAGACGTGCCATCGGCTAAAGGGATATCCAGGTCAGAGATCTCTTTTCTATACGGAAAATTATTAGCGCCGTGCATAGAGAAGGTAAACACATGAGGCTCATTTTCAAATATCTGCGCAGTGCCGTTTCCCTGATGTACATCTAAATCAATAATTAAGATAGATGATACTAAATTGTTATTTAACAAATAATTAGCTGCAATAGATTGGTCATTCAGCATACAAAAACCCTCACCCCAATTGGTGCCGGCATGATGTGTACCTCCGGCGACATTAAAGGCAATTCCATGCTCAAAAGCATACCCGCAACCGTCGATAGTGCCCTTGGAAATGCGGCGCTCGCGTTCTATCAACCGGCCTGAAAGTTCAAAGCCTGTGCGGCGCTGCTCCTTAGGCGGCAGCGTTAAATCTCGTAATTGCTCCCAGTAATATTTATCGTGCGTTTGGAGAATTACATCCTCGCTAACCATCGCCGGACTAAACAAATTATCATCTGTAATTAACCCTTCATGCAGCAACTGGCCTGGTATCAAGTCATACTTCGACATCGGAAAACGATGATTGAGCGAAACCGGGTGCACATAAACAGGATCAAAGGCAATTTTAAGCATTCAAATAGTCGATATAAGCAATCTTTAAATCGTCGGAATTAAAATATATGTCAAGGGGAAGATATTCGATTTAGAGCTTTAAAACACATTATTTATTTGGCTTGCTAACATACTGGTCACCCTTAACATAAAAACGGTATGGAAGCAATGCATCCTCTTTGGCATAAGCCACGCCAATTCTGGGTACAGCGGCAACCTGATCATCCGAAATAATCAGGCCCCGATCTTCTATCCACAATGTATCACTTTGCAGGCTGATGGTATTGATCTGCCTGGATATCGCCATAGCCTGAGCTACCGAGCCGGGTCCTGAAGTGATGGTTCGTTTTAGCGTAGCCATCTTTCTTCTGCGCAGCATAACATCAATACCTTCGGTTGGATGAATGGCTCTGATTAAAATAGCATGTGGCTCGCCCGCAGTCGAGGTGACCACATTAAACATCTCATGAATACCATAACACAGATAAACATAAGCCACGCCGCCATGCTCATACATGATCTTAGTGCGCGGAGTTAAGCGATTGCCGAACGCGTGCGAAGCACGATCAATTGTACCATTATAAGCTTCTGTTTCAACTATATATCCACCACTAACTTCACCATCAATACAGGTAAATAAATACTTACCCAAAAGCTCGCGACTGATGGTTACCACATCACTTCGCTGATAAAAAGACAAAGGTAGCTTCATTTCTTTTTCAGAATATCCTTTAATATTTTATTGATCTGTTTAGCCTTATCAAACACCATAATGTGCGTCCCCCCTTTTATGACAATGGGATCTTTTATATTTTTATAGTTAAAAATCAGGTCCTTATCACCCGCCAGATGATACACATTGGGTAAAACCACCCGGTTGTTAAATTTCAAAGCCGCGCCTATGGCCCATTTCAAGAATTTAGGCGACGATTTCTGCACCATATCATGAAATAACCAGGCATCATGCTCATCCATATGGCCAAACAGTGGTTTTACTAAATAACCCAACTTGCCCAGCATCCGGCCGCTAATTAGCTTATGAAGGGGCACCGCTTTAAAGAACTTGAAATACCACGGAGCCTCATTTATATTTTTTATGGTAGATATCAATATTACCTTGTTGAGTTTTACCTGCTTGGCTATTTCAATCGCCAACATCCCTCCTAAGGATACACCAATTACTATCGAATTATTAGTGATAAAATATTGATGTATAAGCTTTTGAGAATAAGTTGATAAAGTATCAGTTTCGTTTGGTTCAATCCAATCAACAGGCGTTACGTCATTGTCGCCCAGGTCAATATTGTTGTAAAGACGGGTGTCGGCGCCCAGGCCTGCTATTAGAAATATTTTACTCATTAAAATTGATCAGTCTGACAACCTGCTCAAGATAATGAGCATCGGTTTCGTCAAATTGTGCTAAATGTTCGCTATCCACATCTAACACACCAATCACTTCATTGTTGCGAAATAGCGGCAAAACAATTTCAGATCTGGATGCAGCGGCACAGGCAATGTGCCCCGGAAAAGCATACACATCAGGAACAATCAGTGTTTTGGCCTGCTCCCACGAGCTGCCGCAAACACCTTTTCCTTTAGCAATTCGCGTACAGGCTACCGGCCCCTGAAAAGGCCCCAATACCAATTCGTTGTTTTTCACCAGGTAAAACCCCACCCAAAACCACTTAAACTGCTCTTTCAGCGCAGCTGATACATTGGCTAAATTGGCCACCAAATCAGTTTCGCCATACAGTAAAGCTTCAATTTGAGGGATCAGCGAAGTGTATTGCTCTTTTTTATCGGTTGATGTTATGATTGTTAGATCTTCTGCCATAATGCCAAAGTTAATTACCCGGGCTTAAAAGTAAATAAGGCAAATCTCATATTTAATTTTTTATTTAGCAGACGGATGATAGTCAGCCTCACCATAGTGCGTTACCGCAAGCTTTTTATACCATTTGCCCTGATGGCGATGGCCGTGCACCGGCTGTTTATGCGACTGCAAAAGGGATGCACCTTCTGGAAGCTTTTAGGCAGCGGGCAAAACAGCACTTTCGACTTGCAGCCCGACTGGCAGCAATGGGGATTATTAGCCGTATGGCAAACACGCGAGGATTTTGACAGCTTCCATACACAATCGCCGGTTGTTTACTGGTGGACGCTGTTTGGTGTTGAACGGTGGACTGTCCTGTTGTCTCCACTGCAATCTCACGGCAAATGGGACACCAAGGAACCTTTTTTGGCTCAAGACGATCCAAGCTATACCGGCCCCATTGCGGTGCTTACACGGGCCACTATAAGGCTTAGCAGGCTTAAAAACTTCTGGAGCAATGTAGACGACGTTGCAAAGCTAATGGCAACCGCGCCGGGATACATTACCTCATTAGGTATTGGCGAAGCGCCTTTTTATCGGCAGGCCACGTTTTCTGTTTGGGAAAACCTGGATGATGTAAAAGCATTTGCCTATAAGTCGAGGGAGCACAGCGAGGTTATCCGTAAAACCAGGGCCGAGAATTGGTACAAGGAAGAATTATTTGCCCGCTTTAAGCCTTTGGCCACATTTGGAACCATAAAAGGGCAAAATCCATTAAAAGATCATTTAAATTTATTTAACTCATGAGAGTAATAGCAGAACTACCGCATCCTGATTTTAAGATCACCATATTTAGCATGAACCAAAAATTCATTGTAAAGATGGAACGCGGCATATTGGAACAGACTTACAAAATAGCAGAGATGGATATTCTTGACGGCGTAAACAGTGTATTCGAAATACTGGACGAAGAGTTCTTAAAAACCGTCGCCGAGCGCTTTGTAGCCATGGGGACTGACTTTAAAGCGGCCTATCATCGCTATAATTACTAGCCAAATAAAATTTTGTTTACAATTTTTATTGATTATAAATAATTGTATTTCAATAAATTATATAGTCTATATAAACTAAATAAAAAGCACAAGTAAAGACAATCGATTACACCGCTATCCGATAACGATTGCACAAATATATCGGTAGCTTTTGGGCTGTGATCGACGATTAAATTGTAAAATTGCTACTATAACCAGTTGAACCCATTAAATTTATGAAAACATCTTTACCCATAAAATCAGTTGCGCTTGGTGTGCTGGCTGCGGCGTCAGTATTAGCAGTAGCGACTACCCTACCCTCTTTCACCCGCAATAATGATCCGGCGACGATCACCGTCAACTCTGCAAAAGTAACTGATGGTATCAAAGCACCTACCGCGATGGCCTTCCCTGCTGCTAACAAGGCATGGGTGACTGAGCAAACCGGCGCTATCCGTTTAATTAAAGACGGAAAACTGACGGATATTGCTGTGCTTGACGTTAAAGACAAAATGATCAAAGTTAACAGTGGCTACGAAGAACGCGGCTTATTGAATGTAACACTGCATCCAAAATTTGCTACAAATGGCAAGTTTTACATTTTTTATAGCCGCCCTTACAAAAACGAGCCGGGTAAGCCACGCTTTAACCACACCGATGTTGTTGCTGAATACAAAATGCAGCCTAACTCAGATCAGGCCGACCCAAATAGCGAACGCATTATCCTGACCCAGGATAAACCCGACGGTAATCATAACGGCGGCGGTATTGTTTTTGGCTCCGATGGGTATCTATACGTAACTTTTGGCGACGGCGGCGGTCAGCATGACCAGCACGGGCCAATTGGTAACGGCCAGAACCTGAACACCTGGCTAGGTAAGGTTTTGCGTATTAATATTGATGTCGATTCTACTTATTCAGTTCCTAAAGACAATCCGTTTGTAGGTAAGCCAAACGTTAAACCTGAAATTTGGGCCTATGGTTTCCGTAATCCATATCGCATTTCGGTAGATAGAGCCTCGAAACAACTTTTTATAGGCGAAGTTGGCCAGGACAAATGGGAAGAAGTGGATTTACTACAAAAAGGCGCCAACTATGGCTGGCGCGTGGTCGAAGGCAATCATTGCCACAATCCGGAAAACGGTTGCGATTTTACCGGCTTCGTTCCTCCTATTACCGAATATGCACATAGTGAGGGTGTATCGGTTATTGGCGGATACGTTTATAATGGCAAACAAATACCGTCTATAAAAGGCAAATATATTTTCGGCGACTGGACGGGCCCGGTTTGGTACCTGCAAAAAGCAGGCGACAAATGGTTGCGCGGTAAGGTTACCATTAATAATTACCCATCTAACGCAAAAATTACAGGCTGGGGCGAAGATCAATCGGGAGAATTGTATTATCTTACCAACACCGACACAGGTCCGGGTGGCCCGGGCGTTGTGACCGGTAGCGTTTATAAGATTACAAAGAACCAATAATGAGAAAATATTTAAGTGTTTTATTAGGGGGAGCCGGCTTGTTGCTGCTCCCCTCTTTTATTTCAAAAAAAGCCGACCCTGATCCCCTCCCTGCACCAACATTAATCTTCAAAGCGCAAAAGCTGATAGACGGTTTACAAGCGCCGCTGGATATGGCTTTTATTGGCAATGACGAGTTCCTGGTAGCCGAACAGGTTGGCAAAATCAGACTGGTTAAAAATGATAAACTTGTTGAGACGCCTGTTCTGGATATCAGCAGTAAATTGATGAAATTGTTGCCGGTTGATGTGCGCGGTTTGTTGGGTTTTGCCGTGCATCCAAAGTTCAAAAGCAACCACAAGATATATGTTTTTTACAGCGCCACTAAATCGGCAGATAACAGCGACCATCAGGATGTGATTGCTGAGTACACCTTGTCAACTGATTGGTCGACAGCCAACCCAGCAAGCGGTCGTATTTTGTTTACGACAGATGAGCCCGGTCAAGGTGATAACGGAGGCTGTATGCGATTTGGCCCTGATGGTTATCTATACATTGCCATGGGTGACGGCGGCGGTGGCGGTGATAAACACGGCCCCATAGGTAACGGGCAAAACATGAATACCTTGTTAGGCAAAATATTGCGAATTGACGTAAATAGTGGCTCGCCTTATGCTATTCCTAAGGATAATCCTTTTGTGGGCAAAGCCGATGTTAAGCCGGAAATCTGGGCATACGGAATACGCAATGCATGGCGATTTTCTTTCGATAACAAAACCAATCAATTGGTAGCCAGCGACGTTGGCGAAGGTACCTGGGAAGAAGTGGACATTATTGAAAAAGGCGGTAATTACGGCTGGCGAATGATTGAGGGTAATCACTGTTTCAACCCAAAACAAGATTGCGATTTTACGGGCACCATAAAACCTATTGCTGAATACGACCATCATCATGGCGTATGCATCGTGGGCGGGTATGTTTATAACGGCAAGCAGTTGTCAAATCAAAAAGGCAAATATTTCTTCGCCGACTGGACCGGGCCGATCTATTACATCGAGAAAAAAGACAATCAATGGCAACAAGGCAAAGTAGAGCTGCAAAACTATCCCCAAAATCTCAAAATAACCAGCTGGAGCCAGGATCAGTCCGGCGAGCTATATGTTATTACCAATGGCGGTAACATGCTGAGCGAGGTTAAGGGAGCGATTTATAAGATCGTGAGGTAATGAATTAAAACTAACCACCGCGTCATTGCTGTAAGGGTTTATTAATTCGAGGACGAAGCAATCTCTACATAGGACAGTCATCATGCGATTTTGATTAGCGTGTGCAGAGATTGCTTCGTTCCTCGCAATGACGTGTTTTTATAGGTTATACAGCCATCAATCGCTTAACCAATTGCGGCACGCCGGTGCCCGCCCGTTCTTCTATCCTTGTAATGTTTTTAATTCGCGTAACCTGGGGTATATTGGGATCGATGATGTATTTGGGTACATCGTAATGCACATAGTTAATCAAACCTGCCGCAGGATAAACCGCTAGTGACGATCCTACCAAAATAAAGATATCCGTTTGCTGGCAAACTTTAGCCGCCGGGGTAATCATCGGCACATCCTCGCCAAACCAAACTACATGTGCGCGTAGTTGCGAGCCAAGCTCGCACAACTCTCCCATCTTGATCTCCCATCCATCCAAGGCATAAGTTAAAGTCGGGTCAATACTCGATTGTGAGCGTGTAATGATACCATGTAAGTGCATCACATTGGTTGACCCGGCGCGTTCATGCAGATCGTCTATGTTTTGGGTGATGATGGTGACGTCGTATTGCTTTTCCAACTCGGCAAGGGCATAATGCGCAGCGTTGGGTTTTGCCGCCAAAACATCTTTACGCCGCATATTATAAAAATCCTGCACCAATTGCGGATCGCGCGCCCAGGCTTCTGGTGTGGCCACGGTGCGCACGTCATAACCTTCCCACAGGCCATCGCTGTCTCTAAAGGTTTTCAATCCGCTTTCAGCGCTGATGCCCGCTCCGGTTAATACGACAATCTTTTTCATAGATAGATCCATAAAAAAAGCGGCCTGTTTTACCGGGCCGCTTTTAAATATCTGTAATGTTTAGTTTTAAAGAGCAAGCGCGTGTTGCGGGCGTAAAGCAGTGTATTTTTGCTTAGCCAACTCAAAGCTGCCAAATAACAATGCACCGAAAAGCAAATCGCCAAATAGCATATTAGCTTCAAATGGCACAGCTGCTGTTAGTGATGTAATGTAACCACTGATTGTTTTTGGATATAGAGCTCCTTCAGCAATCCACGGCAGGTCCATAATTAACCAGTGTACCAATACCGGCGCAAACAAAATTATAAGGCCCGTGGCCCAGTTGATCTTCTTGATCAGGCTGCCTATAAATATCACTGTGGCAAAGCATACGCAATTCCAGAACGTATAGCTGCTCCAAAACGTTAATTTCGACGTATATAAGTAATTGATCACAACGTCGCTACAAAACATCGTTAACAATACCACAGCGTAAGCTTTCCATTTATCAGTAAAATATACGCCTCCAAAAATGGCGATGGCACCTACCGGAGTAAAATTGCTTAATACCGGGAATTTGAAACTCACGAAGCGAAACGCTGTAGCCACAATGATCATCAGGATAAGCACTGCGTTTCTGGTATTGTTTTTTTGTAATGACATGTCGATAATAGTTATTAAGCCAAAATTACTAAACTATTATTTGTTAACCAATACAATTTTACCCGGGCTGATGCCTACAGTTATACTGTATTCTTTTTTTCCGGTCTTGTCGAAGGCTACAACACTACCATTTGATGAATAATCCTTAGCGTCGCCAATAAAGATCTCGCCGGTTTGCGGGTCGCCCGAAATGGTATAGGGCGTAGTGATCACCGTTCCATCGGTGATGAAATTAGCCGAGCTCACCGCTTGAGTTTTGGCATTGTAAACCGCTATCTGATAGCTTTTGTTGTCGGTAGTGGTTACATAATAAATGTAATCGCCTTGCGCATAAACAGGCACATTGTAACCCAAACTAACGGTCGGTTTTGATTTTACGGCATCGGTAGTTGCATCAACTACGGTCATCCCGGCAGGCGTAGCAACAAAATCGCCTAAAGACATTACGTAAACATTGCTATAGCTATCAGCAGCCATAGTAACAGGATTTACTTGTACCGTGATCTTTTTAGTTTCGGTCAAGGTATTCAGATCAATCACCGACACAGTATTAGTTGGCGGATTAGGATACAAAAGACCGCCTGAATTTGCCACATACAGCTTACCATTTGATATAGCCATCTGCTCGGGATCTGCACCGACAGTAATAGTTTTGGTGATGGTTAATGCAGTGGTGTCAATCACCGATACTGTACCGTCATAAGAAGTCACAAAAGCATAGTTTTTATTAAATACAATACTACGCGGCTGATTCAAAGTAATCTTTTTGATCTGCTTAGCGGTTTTCGCCTGTGTAACATAAATAGCATTCGAATTATTTACCACGATATACATTTTTGAACCATAGATGCCAAGATCGTTACCAACGTCGCCTAAAGTAGATGAGTTAGCTGCCGAAAATTGATCGGCTACCAGGGTTTTGCTGGAATAATCGTAATAGGTTAAAGTGCTGTTATTATGGCCGGCACCGCCCTGGTTCAATACGTATATACCAGCTCTTTGCGCAGTCGGCGTATCGTTTTTTGGTGCTACCTTATCTTTATGACAAGAAGCTAATAGGGCTATGCTTGCTAACGCGATAAAGAAAGAATGCAGTTTAAATTGTTTCATGGTTGTTTTATTTGATTAAATGGATATTTGAATTGAAAATCTGTATGAACGACCCGGCATCGGGTAGCTTTGTACCACCACATAGTTTTTATCAAAAAGGTTATTTACCTCGGCAGATAGCATCACCGGGAAATGTGATAACGAAGTCTTGTAAACTACAGATGCATCGCTCACCGAATATGCAGGCATAAGGTCGGCCTGGTTGTTATTGTTATTGTAATATCTTGATGAAAGAGCGGTCAGGTTATAATATATCCCTATAGGCCCTTTATTTAATCCGGCGTTAAGCGCTAAAGTATGTTTGGGGATATAAGGCAGCTGATTAAGATAATTCTCATCCGTAACCGGACCTGTAACATTCAGGGCTTGCTGGTAAGAATAGTTTGCACTGATATTAAACCTATATCCTGCTCCAGGGACTATGGCGGTCTTCATTCCTGCATCAAGCCCTGTAATGTCTACTTTGCCAAAGTTTTGTGTCGAACCATTATATAGAGTAGGGATATAAACAATCTTGTCGGTAACATGATTAAAGTAGGCGTCGCTGCTTATCGCCACAAAATCAAAAAATCCGCCTAAACTTTTGGTGTATGAAAAACCCGCATCATACTGCTGTGCATATTCGGGTTTTAAGTTTTTATTAGGCGAATAGCCGTAATACAAGTCATTAAATGTTGGATTACGGAAACTCGACTTATAATAAGCCCTTAACTGTAGGTTTTGGGCTTCAATAGGCTTGTAAGTAGCCATTAATGTAGGTGACAACAGGTGTTTGTTTGGAAAAGCAGTTCGCCTTTCAACACTTTCATATGTATTGGTGTACAATACGCTACCCTGTAACAATAACCGACCTAAAGTAAGGTTAGTTGCCAGCGCGGTAAGCAACGTTACCCGCGTAGGGTTAGGAAAATTCGGGATATCGGTATTCAGGTTATTTACCGATAAATCCGTCGGCAGCGACACTTCCCAATTGCTTCGTACCCTGTAAGCCAAAACAATGGATTGATAATATTCTCTTTGCGTAAAATGCTGATCAAGCACCACCGTTGTATTGATAAAATGTGGATCGAGGTAATTCAGCTTGTTATCGGCAAATTTTGAGTTTAATAACAAATGCAGTCCATTTGCCCAATTTTGCTCATAAGCCCCCTGGATAAACAGATCGCGGTTTGAGATGTGTTGCGCTGATGAAGATGGTATGCTGTCAATCACAGCACCGGGCAATCCGCGGTCTGAATTGTAGTAGTTAATATGCAGGTTAAAATTGGCACTGTCCTTCGCCCAGTAAATTGCACCGTCAATTTGCTGTGTATTTACCTGGGTGTTGGTACGGGTGCCGGCTTCTAAAACACCATTATCGTTGTGCCGGTAGCTATATCGCCCGTTGGCATCTATCACATAACTATTCACAATAAACGACCAGTTATCATTCAAACGTTGCTGCCATTGCAAATAAGGCTGAAATAAACCGAAGCTACCGGCTTTAACGCCAGCGACAATACCATAAGGCTTAACCTCAGTAAGCGCTGGCTTGATAGTTTTGATAGATAATACACTCGACGATGCAAAGGCCTTCGCAGTTTGGCATATGTTAGGCGGCTGGCCGTTATATAGCGTTATTTGCTGTATATTGTTGAGATTTAACTTACCGAGGTCAATCTGTCCGTTTTCGGCATCTGTCATCTGTATGCCGTCAAATAATATGGTTGTATGGTTGGCGCCTAGTCCGCGTACAGAAACGGTTTTCAATCCTCCTATCCCACCATAATCTTTAATGCTGACACCCGAAAGGTCACGAATAGCATCAGCGACGTTAAAAGCGCTATATCGAATAAACTCGCCGGATGATATGGTTTGTGATGAGCCAACGATGGGAATAATTGGCAAAGTGCTGCTATTTACATTAACCTGATTTAACTTTTTGGTGGTATCGGTTTGAGCGGATGCAGATAACCAACTTACGAGGCAAAGTAATACCGTCAAATATCCGGGCTGTCGCCGCAGATGCTTACAATTAAACGGTAAAGCTTTTTTCATGCCTGTGCAAATCAATTACAGCAGAACAGGAATATAAAATGGAACAGAAACGCGCCGGCTATTCAGGTGAGTATCTTAATCCAAGCTTCAATCCCCGAAAGCTGTGAATAATATATAATACTCTGGCAGGTCTTCTGACTTACTCCCCTTTCGTCCGGTCTTCCCATCCGTCGGCTGACGGATAGTGACCAATTGATTAGACATTGGTTATGGAGCTTACAGCTGCGGGACAGTTACAGATTTACACTGTATTCCCTTTTAATTCTTGATCAATACGATTATCGACAAGAAACCTAAAGCGTTGCAAAAGTAGGATAACAAATGCCAAACGCAAAGTATTGAAGCGTTTAATTTCATTAAAACCAAACCACAGTAAAGGTATGGTGTTAACTAATAATAGCATAAATGTTAAATTATGGCAACAAATACCTTATATCCGGTTAAACGATACGCTACAGAAGCGGAACCGGTAGATATAAACTTAAACTGGCCCGAGCGTTATATTTCAATTGCTGCGGGTGTGAAAATGACTTTATCAGGCTTGGGCCATTTGTTTTCAAGTCCGTTTACCAGTATTTTAAGATTAGGTGCAGGCGGGTACTTATTAAACCGCGGCATTACCGGGCATTGTGCCGTTTATTCAAAAATAGGCAAGAATACACAGGAGCCTGTGGATATCAATATTCGGTCGGCCTTTACTATTAATAAGCCACGTGAGTCGGTTTATAATTTCTGGCGACAGCTGGATAATTTGCCGCTATTCATGAATCATCTGGAAAGCGTTGAATTGATTGACGATATCCGCTCGCATTGGGTAATGAAACTGCCTACCGGTGTGGGCAACATTAGCTGGGACGCCGAAATAGTAGCCGATAAGCCCGGCGAAATGATTGGCTGGAGCTCATTGCCTGATTCAATTATAGATAATGCAGGCAAAGTGTTTTTCCGCGATGCGCTTGATGGTAAAGGTACTGTAGTTGATGTACTGATCACCTACCAACCTCCGGCTGGCGGCGTCGGTGCAAGCATTGCCAGTTTGCTTAATCCATTCTTCAAAAATATTGTAGATAACGACGTTCGCAACTTCAAACAATACATGGATCTTGACAATTCGTTAAAGCCAATCGCCAAGAACGGGCATGAGCATAAGGCGCCATCCAAAAAGCATATGACCGAAAAACATTAAGTGTAATGGAAAAATCTCAATAAAAGGCCCCGTCTGGTTATCCAAACGGGGGCTTTTAGTTTTAAATGACGTTATAGTTAGTCGACCTTTAAACCATATTTGTCAGCGTACTTTTTGTACAACTCCTTGTGCAGATTATCCAAATTAACATGCCTGCCCTGAATAAACTCGTCCTCAACATTCAGCGTGATCATATCCAGCGCGTCGCCACTTGAAATGAACAGGTTGGCATCTTTGCCTGTTTCCAAAGTACCAGTTGTTTTGTCAATACCCAGAATTTTAGCGTTATTAATGGTGATCATGCTTAAAGCTTGTTCTTTGGTCAGGCCATAGCCTACTGCCTGACCGGCTTCAAAAGGCAAATTGCGCTGGCGCCAGAAACCAATACCGGTTAGTCCGTATTCAACGCCGGCATCCTGTAAAATCTTCGGCAATTTGTACGGCAGATAGACATCATCCTCATCACGAGCCGGTAAAGTTTGGGTTTCGCGGATGATAACCGGCACATTGTTTTGCTTTAGTAAATTAGTAACCAGATATGATTCTTTGCCACCTACAATCACAGCTTTTACGCCCAGTTTATTGGCGAATGCAACTGCTTCAATGATCTCTTTAGCACCGTCAACATTAATGAACAGCTTTTTACTGCCATTAAACAAGCCCTTTAATGCTTCGAACCTGAGGTTAACCACAGCTGGATTTACTTCGGCATAAGCTTTAGCTGCGGTGAACAGATTGTTGATTTCGTCCAACTGCTTCAATCTCGCTTCATCAGGTGACTCACCTCCGGTGGTTGGGGCAACCGGCCCTCTTCTGCGAGCCGCTCTGATTACCGGCCAGTTTAAATGTACCGCGATATCTGTTTTATAAGCCGCATCTTCCCAATTCCAGGCGTCAAGCTGTACTACTGACGATTGCCCTGAAAGCGTCCCGCCATTTGGTGTAGGTTGCGCTAATACAATACCATTAGAGCGAACAGTCGGTATTATTTTTGAATCGGTATTATATGCGATGAGTGAACGGACGTTCGGATTCAGCTCTCCTGTCTCTTCATCGTCCACAGTACCCTTTGCTCCTTCTTCAACTTCAATTAATCCCAGGGTAGTTACCGGGCAAATAAAGCCAGGGTAAACCTGTTTGCCGTTGGCATTGATCACATCGGCGTTACTGATGTTTGGAGCAGTGCCCTCGCCTAAGGCAGTAATCTTACCTTTATCAAACGCGATGTATCCGTTGTTGATCACCTGACCATTGCCTATGTGAATGGTAGCGCCGGTAATAACCATTGGCTTGATTTGCGGTTTAGCCGGCGATATAACAGCCTGCGCATAGGTAAGGACGGTGCTTAGTAACAATCCTCCGAATAATAATATCTTTTTCATGTTGTTTGTCCTTATTTTGATTTAGCCATTCCGTTATAATCATCAGCAACTACATAAGCGCCGTCTTCTACAGTGTCGCAAGTATAAGCCGGGCGTCGGCGACCGCCACCAACCGGTTGCGTTGCGGCACCTTTGTTTTTAGCCTCAATCATTTTTTGGATGATACGGCCTTCGTCGGCTTTCAGTGCTTTCTGCTTAACGGCATCTTTATCATAGTCCCAGTATGGAACCCCATCAACATAAGTTTTCTCGGCTACTGCATAGACGGACAGTGGGTCCGCCGACCAAACCACCAGATCTGCGTCTTTTCCTGCTTTCAAGCTGCCTATCTTATTATCCACATGCAGCATTTTTGCCGGATTTAAAGTAACCAGTTTCAAGGCTTCTTCTTCGCTCATATGGCCGTAAGTAACTGCTTTGCCTGCCTCCTGGTTTAAGCGACGCGCCATCTCTTCATCGTCAGAGTTAAAGGCGGTAACAACACCTACGTCATGCATAATCTTGCCGTTGTATGGAATAGCGTCGCTAACCTCACTTTTATAGGCCCACCAGTCAGAAAAGGTGGAACCTGCAATACCGCGGGCCTTCATTTTGTCAGCTACTTTGTAACCTTCCAGAATGTGGGTAAAGGTGTTGATCTTAAAACCCAGAGAATCGGCCACATGCATCAGCATGTTGATCTCTGATTGTACGTACGAGTGGCAAGTGATATGACGGGTATCATCCAATATTTCAACTAAAGCGTCCAGTTCCAGATCGCGGCGAACATGATTACCTTTTACAGCACGGGCAGCTTTGTACTCTTTGGCGCGCGTAAACGCATCTACATAAACCTGTTCAACGCCCATACGGGTTTGCGGGAAGCGGGTATTCGGGCCGCCCGGTAAATTGAAGTTGCTCTGCTTAACATTTTCGCCCAATGCAAATTTGATAAAGCCCGGAGCGCCTTCTAATTTCATTTGTTCAGGTAATACGCCCCAACGGTGTTTAATCAGCATGGTCTGACCACCAATCGGGTTAGCCGAACCGTGCAAAATATGCGAAGTAGTAACGCCACCAGCCAATTGACGGTATAGGTTGATGTCCTCTGAATCCAGCACATCGCCTACCCTAACTTCTGAAGTAACCGCTTGTGTACCTTCATTGATACCACCGGTCGCTGCGATGTGCGAGTGCTCATCGACTATACCCGCGGTAATATGTTTGCCTGTAGCATCAATCATTTTGGCGTTGCCTGCCGGCAGATTTTTACCTACGGCTTTGATCTTGCCGTTCTCAATCAATACATCAGCGTTTTTCAGGACGCCTTCTTTTTCGTTTGTCCAGACAGTAGCGTTTTTAAACAGCACAGTTTCGGCTTTCGGAATCTCTGTGTTGCCATATGCTGTAAATGGGTATACTACCGGTCCGTAGGTTAAATTAGGTTTGGGTGTTTCGTGGCGCTCGGTAGCAGGCACGGGGCCCGAATAAACAGCCGACCAATTAGTCGAACTACCATCAGGCAAAATGGCGCCACCCGTTAATGTTAATGGCGATGTCGACGAGATATAACCATTGAGACGGATAGTTCCTGCCGGATTATTTTTCAAATCGAAATATAAAGTCACCATATCGCCTGTGCGGATAAAGGTGCCCCGGGTACGAACACTATCGGCACCGGCTCTTTGTACCGATAACTCATACGAGCCCGGATTACCCGCTACACGAAGATTAAGACCAGCCAATCCATCACCACTTAACTTATAATTACCGGCCAGACTAATAGCGCTAACGCGGCTTACCACGAATTGTCTGCCTTCAACCCAATTCTCGTAGATTATGTTTTCTTTCTTAAACAGATCGTCAGAAGTGATCAGGAAGTTAGCCATTTTGCCTTTGGCCAGTGTACCCACTTTATCGCTAACGCCCAGCATTTCGGCAGGAATTTCAGTTAGCGATTTTAGGGCTTGTACCTCACTCAGGCCGTGGTCGATTGCTGTACGCAGGTTCGCCCAGAAATCGCGCGGATTATCTAAACCATATGATGTTATCGCAAAGCGAATACCTGCTTTTTCCATCATGGCCGGATTGTTTGGCGCTAGTTCCCAGTCTTTTAATTGCTCATAAGATACTTTTCTCGCCTGCAGCGGATCTTCCACATCAAAAGCATTCGGGAAAGTAAGCGGTATAATAAAACTGCTGCCGGTAGCCTTCATGGCGTCCAGGCGGCGGTATTCGTCACCATCTGTTTTATAGATGTATTTCTTACCAAATTCTTTGGCAATCTTATCGGCGCGCAATACCATCAGCGGATCGGCGGCCTCGAAGATCTGCGGTAAATTTTGCTGGCGGTTAAATTCGGCCAATGAAATATTATACTCTTCTTTTTGCGAACCATACCATTGCGCATCCAGGTAAGTTTGCCTGATCAGCGCAATGGCCCCCATTAATGATGACGGATAATTGGTAGCCGCCGTACCCTTTGAGAACGAATAATTTGCCGCAGCTTCATCATTCAATATCACCAGGTTGTCGCGCTCATCGCCTAAAGTAGCAACTACAGAGGTACCACGGACTATACCATCATGTATAAGCGATTGTACAGCTCCAAAACCATTCTTTTTAAATGCTTCGGCGTTGGTTCCATTAGCATGGAAAATTGATTTTACATTCATTTCCGGGCGGATGGCTTCATTCCAGCCATAAGCACCGGGCTTGGTGGATAGCGGAGTGATAGTTCTGCCACCAAATGTAAACGCCTGGCGTGGGGCTTCGGGCTGGCCATAAGTAGTGTAAGCATCAATCAGACCGGGATAAATGTATTTCCCCTTCAGATCAACCACCACATAGCCTTTTGGAACAGCTGTACCTGCGCCTACCGACTCGATAACGCGATCTTTGATCAGTAAAGTGCCGTTCGGGATAGTTTGTTGTGAATTGACGACGATGGTCGCGTTGGTAAATGCGTATTGCCCGGGACGGATATCCTGCACGCCATTTACCGGGAAGGTTTGCTGAGCCCTTGAAAAATTACACAACAGAACAGCAAAACCACAGAGTAAAAGTTTCTTCATGTGATCTAATTATGAACCAGTTAATAGTATGCCCTAATATAACTTTTAAAACTGATTTGGCAGACGCGTAACAGAAATGTTAATAATAAATTCCTAACAGAAAATTGCCCAATCACAAACAAAAAGAGGCTGCCTTTGGAGACAGCCTCTTTTTTAGTTATTTAGTTTTCACGCTTCATTTCGTGCTGCAAACACACTACACCCGAGCTAAATACATGTGTTTTCAGGAGTTTCAGCGGTTGCTTTTCCTTAACATCTTTAAATACGGGAATTCCGTCACCCAATAATACCGGGTTAACGAAAAGCCAGCATTCATCAATCAGGTTTTCTGCCAGCAGTGAGTGCGCCGCGGTCGGGCTTCCAAATAATAGCATCTCTCCTGTCACTTCTTGCTTTATTTTCCGCAGATCAGCCGCGTAATTCTTTCCGATCACCGTAGTATTGGTTAATATTGACTGATCCAATGTATTTGACAATACTACTTTATGCGCAGTCTTGTACCAGGCGGCGTGCTCTATGTCGTGTTTACTTGCTCCGGGCTGATCTGCAGCTGTTGGCCAATAACTTTCCATCATCTGGAAGGTGACACGACCATATAATGCTGTATTTGATTTCGCGATCCTATCTGCCACGAAATCAAAAATTTCCTGATCTACATAAATCCAATTCATTTCACCTTTTGTGCCAGCGGCAAAGCCATCAAGCGACATATGCATGAATAATACTATCTTTCCCATATTGGTTCTTATTTGAGTTTGTGAATGTTTTTTAGCGTGATGATTTGTTTATGATCAAATCTAAGGGAAATATTGGTAATAGAATTGGGCGAAACCGAGAAATTAAATAACAAAAAAGGCCGTCTCAAATATTGAGACGGCCTTTTCTTATTATTTGTTGGTTACGATTTATTTTACCGCATCAACCACAGCTTTGAAAGCATCCGGGTTGTTCATAGCTAAGTCAGCTAATACTTTACGATTTAAACCAATGTTTTTAGCGTTTAATTTACCCATTAAAACTGAGTAAGATAAACCATGCTGACGTGCACCAGCGTTGATACGTTGGATCCACAAAGCTCTAAATTCTCTCTTTTTGGTTTTACGGTCGCGGTAAGCATATTGTAAACCTTTTTCAACTGTGTTTTTAGCAATAGTATAAACTTTGCTGCGTGAACCCCAATAACCTTTGGCGAGGTTCATAATCCTTTTTCTTCGTCTTCTCGACGCTACGGCGTTTACTGAACGTGGCATTTTGTTGTCTTTTTGGTAGTGAGTGTCCGTTTACCGAATCTTAAATACTCTAATACCTGGTTAAAAATTAATTAATTACTTGCCTATACCAAGCATACGTTTTACGTTACCCATATCAGCCTCAGAAACTAATGAGGTTTGAGTCAGGTTACGTTTACGTTTTGTTGACTTCTTGGTAAGGATGTGGCTTTTGAATGCGTTTTTTCTCGCAATCTTACCTGTTCCAGTAAGCTTAAAGCGCTTTTTTGCACTGGAGTTGGTTTTAGTTTTTGGCATATCCGTTATTTATTATTGTTAATTACTGCGTTTCTCAACGCATTATCTTCATTTGCACATTTGCGTATTAACGCATCTGCACATTTTAAAAACCTTATTTTTTAGTGCCTTTAGGCGCAACTGTCAGGAACATACGTTTACCTTCCAGTTTTGGTAATTGCTCTACTTTACCAATTTCTTCTAAAGCTTGTGCAAAACGCAGCAACAAAATCTCGCCTTGTTCTTTGTATACAATTGCACGGCCTTTAAAGTGTACGTAGGCTCTCACCTTTTCGCCGCTTTCCAAAAATTTGGTGGCATGCTTTAGTTTAAACTCAAAGTCATGGTCATCAGTGTTCGGTCCGAAGCGTATCTCCTTAATAACTGTTTGCTTGGCGTTATTTTTTATCTCTTTAAGCTTCTTCTTTTGCTCATAGATAAATTTGTTATAATCAGTTACCTTACAAACAGGGGGAACCGCGTTTGGAGATATCTCAACCAGATCTAATTCCTGCTCCTCTGCTATCGCTAACGCGTCTCTTAGTGAGTAAACACCTTGTTCTACATTGTCGCCTACTAAACGAACCTCTGTAGCCCTGATAAATTGATTGATGTTGTGTTCGGCCTCTTTTTTCTTAAAAGGAGGTCTTGGTCCTCTGTTTGCTGGTCTGTTTAATGCCAAGTTATATTATACGGTTATTTCTGTAATTATTTGTTTTTTAAATTCTTCAATGCTCATGCTTCCCAAATCGCCCTGACCGTGTTTACGAACTGAAACCTTATTTTCTTCAGCTTCCTTTTCGCCCACAATCAGCATATATGGGATCTTTTTAACTTCAGCGTCTCGAATCTTACGACCGATTTTTTCATCCCTAAAGTCAATCAGCCCGCAAATATCGGAATTCTTTA
>Ga0157372_10000373_pt1 | contig 49502 bp, 41 predicted proteins | sample C55metaG_FD_115307 | JGI IMG/M metagenome (GOLD analysis project Ga0157372, IMG submission 115307) | Corn rhizosphere microbial communities from Kellogg Biological Station, Michigan, USA - C5-5 metaG | ecosystem: Host-associated > Plants > Roots > Rhizosphere > Soil | place: USA: Michigan...
CTGATCACCAACCTGGCTTTAGACACCCCCGCAGCCGACCGGCCGAACCAAGTTTCCTAACTCCCGACACACCGGTTTCCGATGACTTGAGACAGGCGTTTCCTATGTCCTGAGCCAGAACACTGCCGGGGGCACTGCCGGGGGCACCGTCGAGACCTGGACGTCCTCTTTCGAACCCGCTTCGAGTCACCTTCGCGCTGCGTATCGCCGACTGGTACGTCTGCTACGTCCCGTGGGAAGCTCGCACGTTGTTTCTATGCGGGAACCACGTACTCCGGCGAGTGAATTACGAGGTCCCTAGTCGTCTACCCTCCTAGTTAACTTCCCGACCGCCGCCCGCAACTGCGGCTACCAATGCCGAAATCGACGCGTCGCTGCCGATACGCCGACTCTGCGCACAATGCGGAAGAGCCGTGAAGGGGCGAGGGTCCTCTAGCCGCCGCATCCTGTCCGGGCGATGAGCATTGCCGCGCTAGGTCGAAATTGCGGGTCCGAAGCCGTCCAATTAAGGGCACAATATCGACGCACTCGGCGCGAGGCACCTGCGACTGGCCGTTCTGAGGGCACGCTCCGGGCTGTCACTTCGGTACAGCCGGAGCGGCTGGTTCATGTCGTCCAGGGCCGAAGATCGGCGGGAACGACCACTGTGAGCGTTGCTCGTTTGTCGTCTTGGTTTGCTCCGGTTCGATGGGCCCAAACTTCGGGGCTTCGGACCCACGCGGGTAATCCGGGTGGGAGATCCGCTTCGGGTATCGGGGTGAGGTCGGCGGGCATGAAGGCGTTCCCGTACTTCGTCAGAGGTGCCGGTTCATCAGGATGGGTTAGGGCCGCCCCAAGTCCGGGCAGAGCGTCGTTCCAGTTCGCCAGCAGCTTCGCGGTCGCGGCGGACAGGGTCGTCTGCCCGGTCGCGGATGCCGACTCAGGATACGTAGGGTGCAGCAGGGCGGCATGATGCAGCGCCTTGTGCTTCTTACCGGTCGGAGTGACGAGCCAGGCGGTGTAGGCATCGGCAGCCAGGGTGCCGAGGGTGATCACCGCCTGGATCTGGTTGTGGCCAGTGAGGGTGTCAAGCCATTGCTCACGGTAAGCGGCGATCGCCGGGTCCTTCTGATGCTTGGCGCCGCCGGTTTGGCTGGCGACGCTGTAAAGAAACGTGTTGACCATGACGTAGGAACGCGTGATCCCGAGCCTGCTCATGAGCCCTTGAGTTCGTTGCCCCGCAACGCCAACGAGGATGCGCCGGGTAAACCCTTCCTCCGCCGCGGGGTCTTGTCCGATGAGTAGCAGTCGCGCGGTCCCGTCGAGACGGCCACGGTGAAAGATCGGACCCCACTCGATGCGGAAGTCGGCGGCGGGATAGGCCTCCGCCTCGGGGTAGTCGCTAACGAGTGACGCATACGGGGCTGGGTAGCCGGGACAGAACGGGTGCGTCATCACTTGTGTCCGTTCTGCGGGCGTCGGTACGTGGCGAGGCTGGCCTTGATCGCTGGCGGGAGGTTCATTTCGTTCGCGATAGCGTCGTAAAACCCGGGATCATCGACGGCCGTCAGAGGACCGAGGGTCAATGCCGGCAGCGGGCGCGCCGCAGCAACCGCGGCACGCGCGGCGGTGAGGGTGCGCGTGCTCGGAAGGTTCGGCCCGGTTGGCTTGCCATGCAGTGGCAGGTGGGGCCGCGGTGATTGCCGGTTATTGACCAGGCCCTGCACCGCCAACCGCGCCTCCCGCTTGTTCAACGTCAACTTCGGGCTCGCCTTGTGATTGGGCAGATCGGCAAGGGCCGTGGCAAGTCGAGCAATCGCTTCGGCGGCGGTCAGGGCTTCGATCGCTGGGTCAGCGTTCGGGTCGACGAGGTTGAGCAGCCGTTGCTTGCCGCCTACGGTGATCGCTTCGGTTGGCCCGGTTGTGATGCCGATCTTGGTCATCAGCGCGGGCGTGGCGACACGCGGGATGCCGTTGATCACGACCAAGCTAATGTCGGCCTCGGTGGCTTCGATCAGTCGCGCGTAGGGATCACCTGCGGTGCCGGCCACGACGAGAAGGTCCGCACGTTTGCCAGCCTCAAGGCTGCCGAGGTGGCCATCCCAGCCCAGGAGTTTCGCCGGTGTCGTAGTGGCCATGGCGACGAGCTCGGCGTCGGCGATCCCGGCTTTGACACTTGCCGCGGAGAGACGCGCGACCTTTAGCTCGCCGAGCAAGTTCTTACTACCCGACGGTGCCCAGTCCGAGCCAAGCGCTATCGGCACGTTGTGTGACCTGGCGGCAGCGATGTTCGCGGTCTGCCCGTAAAGGAGCAGGTTCGACAGCGGCGACCAGACCATCGCGCCGCCATGAGCAGCGAGGACCGCAAAATCTGGATCCTTCAACGCGACGCAATGGATTCCGATGAGGTTGTCCGTGATGGCCCAGTTATTCGGACTGACCTGTAGCGCAGCGAAGTGGTCATGCGCTGCTTGGTCGGTGCCTTCCGACAGATGCAGGATCATTTTCTTGCCGCTGGAGATCCTGGCCATGAACTTGGCTGCATCCTTAGCTTCCACGTCGGCGATATGAGTTGCTGCCGCGGGAAGCTCCTTATCATCCGTCTTTTCGACGTTGCGGACCAGTCCGCGGAAGTGCTTAATGATCCCGGCGTCGCTGGATAATGTGACGCCCTGACTGGTGGTGGTGCCACCGAGCAGACAACGCAGCTCCACGAACCGGACGACGGCTGCCACGACGTCGGGTGCGCTGCCGAGAACGGCCATTGGTCCGGTGATCAGGCGGTGGTAGTCCGGTGTGGACGCGCCCGACCATTGATCCCGGTTGCCGTACGTCTTCGGGACCTGCCACAGGCCGATGACGTCGTAGGGCAGGTGGTTATGCAGTTCGATCAAACCAGGGAATATCGTGCCGCCGGATGCGACTATCGGGACGTGCTCAAAGCCTCCCGGCGGGGCCGCGCTCCTTGCTTGGACGGCGACGATCGACCCGCCATGGCAGTAGACGACGCCGTTCGCGAGCACGGTGCCGGCCGGATCAATCGTGACGACACTTCCGCCAAGAGCGAACGGCGAGGACGTCGCAAGATCCACTGGGGTGGTCAGGTGACTGGGCATGTCCGACTCCCCTCAAAGTCGAAACATCCGATGCCCTAATAGCGTAAGACTCAAGTTCGTCCCGTCAAGTGAGAGCAGACGCTGTGCGAGCAGGCGGGGCGAGGGAGCCGTTGGATGATGTCGCTGCGTGCGCACCCGCGGTCTAGGTCCAGTGGTCCGCAGACGGGACGAGAACGGCAGACGAGCGGCGAGATGGGCTGCTCGTATCCTCGCGTCGGGCAGTCCGCACAATTCCTGGTGCCCGGCCACCGTCATCAACGAGCCGGATCTTGCCGCTCTGGAGTAGGTCTTCGAAGCATCCGAGGTCGACCATGAACAGATCGTATTTCTCGGAGACCGGTCGGTCGGGAAGGGATGTCCGTTGTGCGCGTCGGTGGAGAAGGCGGAAATCGTAAAGTTCTTGGACGACTTCCCGCGTAGTTTGCTTGGGTCGTCGGAGCGCGATAAGCCGCCGATCGTTCTCAGTGCAAAGTTGGATAATCTCGCTCAGCGCGTCGTTGGCGGAGGCCGACAGGCGGCCCTCTTTGTCGCGTCGGAAGTAAGCACGATTCGACCGGTCGATGTCTGACTCGGTGATCGGCGAGTCCGCGGCGAGGCTGGCGGCCAGTGCGGCGATCTGCAGGGCGTCTCGCGGAACTCCTTCACTGAAGAAGCAGAGGCGGGGAAACGCTGGGCCCTCCGTGAAAGCTATGCGAATGAACTCCTGCGCAGAGGGGTAACCACTGCTCCCACCGCCCCTTTCTGCCATTAGGTGCACAACATGTTTGAAAAGCAGCGCACCAAAGAAGTCCTGAACCTCGGCGCGATCGTCTTCGAAGGACAGGTAGTCGTCGATGTCGATCGATGCCGAGGTGTCCGCTCCGAGTTCCATTCCGACGTAGTCGCCTTGAATGCCCTGTTGAATGAACCTCGATCTCCGTTCGATGGCACCAATCTTGACGGTGACTCCAGCGGCCGTGAACGCGTTGCGGCGCAAGAGATCGGCCAAGAACGGCTGGAGGTCCAGCGGCAATGACGACCACTCATCAAGCATGATCCACAACTTGCGTTTGGGGAGCGTCGCCACGAGCCCACGCAGGGCTCCCGAAAGCTGGCCGAACGTGACGTGAACTCGTTCGGGACCGCGCTCCGTCCGGCGAGCCTCCGAGCTCTGGCTCTGAGTCCGAGACCCGTGCGCGCCGACGGAGACCCTTGGCCCGGCGGGCGTCACCTCAATTGCGAGGCTCCGTTCACGGCTGTGCTCACTCGATGCGGCTCGAATCGTCTCAGTTTCCACATCGCCGGTTACCTTGACCTTCGTTGCGGCATCGGCCAGAGCATCGAGCCTCGGTCCGATCTCGTGAAGCAGGTCGACGAATGCGACCTCGGACAGCGTGAGGTCGTAGATGCTCGTGTGGATGGCCTCAACCACGTCGACCAGCAGCGTGGTCGCCCGGGCAGGAAAGGGCAGGCTCGTATCACCATAAATTCCGGCAGCCGACCCTATGGTTCGAAGATCGATATAAATCGCCGCATCGCCGCCATTCCGCTTAGTACGAGTTAGGTACTTCAGAATGTGCGTCTTGCCAGTTCCGCGGCGACCGTACACGACCTGGTGCTGCGGTGTACGAAGCATCGATTCCAAGGACGGAATACTCACGTAGGTGTCGGTGAGAGCGGCATCGTCGGCGCTCTCCGAACGCTTATAAGCCCGGAGGAACGCATCGTTGATTTCCCGATTCAGCATGCTATGCACCGCCGACCTCCATGTCGCCCGAATGACGGATGTGCGTCACTGGACACCGCCGCATTCTCAACCGTCCGGGAAACTGTGGCACCGATGGTCGCGTTCCGCCAGCGTCTGCCGGCTACCGCGCCTCCAGGGATAAGACGAAGTCTTCGCTTCGAATCCTGCCGCCACACAAACTGGGGTATGAGACCCGCCACACAAACTGGGGTATGAGACGCTCATCGACGCCTGCGCATCGCATGCGAAATTTGATGTTGCCCGAGCTGCGGCCCGCGGTTGCGGCGAGTTCAGCAACAACGGCTCGGGCCGATCGTGCCGACCGGTGGCCTTTGATCTCGCAACAGCTGACCCACCTCGCCGTGCTGCTGTCGCCCGACAGTCGCCCCGACCCGTGGCTGACCCTGCTGCGGTCCACCAGGGTGGCTTGAGTCCGATCCGTCCCGATTGGGACCAAAGACTCCTCTCACCATCATCCGCGACAACGGGCCTTGACTTGAAGCCGAGTTCAAGCTGAACACTTCCATCTCACTAGCCAGAAGCCTGGGAATGCAAGGTTCTTAACGCCTTTCACCGTCGACCCATGCATATGGCATTTCATTTTCGCGTTAGGTGACTCCTGCCATGGCACAGCAACTCAGTAGGCATCTTCTTTTCCCGACCGAGGCGAGCCAGCCGCCGGTTTCGGCCGAGGACGACATCTTTCCGCGCGAGGTCCGCCCGCCGGTCATGCGCCTGCTCTGGCTGGGACTGTTCGGGGTGTTGATCCTGCTCACCACGATCATCGTGCTGGTCTGGGGCATCTGTGGGATCTGACAGCCGGCAGCGCAACCGCCGCAAGCGCCCGCCACTCATCCTCCAGGCGAGCAACGCCGAGTGCGGGTTGGCCTGCTTGGCAATGATCCTTGGGTATTTCGGCTACTCGACCTCGGTGCGCGAGCTCCGCGAGACGTTCGCTCCCGGCCGGGACGGGATCAGCGCTGGTGCCCTCGTCCGTGCGGCACGCAGCTACGGGCTCGTCGCCTCCGGCTACGCCGCCGACGCGATCGGCTCACTCACCATGCCGGCAATCGTGCACTGGGAGGACAACCACTTCGTCGTGGTCGAAGAGATCACCGACAAGTTCGTGCGGATCATCGACCCCGCCGTCGGCCGGCGCCGGCTCAGCATCGAGGAATTCCAAGCAGGCGTGGGAAAGGTCGCGCTCACCTTCGTCCCCGGCGAGTCGTTCAGGCCGACCAAGGCGGAACTGGAGCCGTTCTGGTCCAGCTACCTTCGTTCGCTGCTGAGCCTGCCCGGCACGCCACGGCTGCTCGGACAGGTCTTCGCGGTCACCCTGGTGGCTCAGTTCCTGGTCATCGTCATGCCGGTCTCGGCCGAGATGGCCGTCGACGAGGTCGACCGGTTACGCACCACCCCGCTGTTGGGGCTGCTCGGGCTCGGCGTTATCGCGGTGACCCTGGCCCAGTTGTTGACCGGCCTGCTGCGGTCCTCGCTACTGCTCTTCCTGCAGGGACGGCTGGACTCCACGGCACTGGTCCGCTTCACCGCGCATCTGTTGCGACTGCCGGTGCGGTACTTCGAGCAGCGCAGCACCGGCGACATCATGACGCGCTTCGCCAGCATCGCCGTCATCCGGGAACTGATGACCAGCCAGACGCTCGGCTCCCTGCTGGACGCGTTCCTGGTGCTGTCCTACGTCGGGCTGCTCGCGCTGCTCGATCCGCTCGTCGCGCTGGTGGTGGTCGCCATCGTGGCCGCCGTGGTGCTGCTGTTGTGCCTGACCACGCGTCCCGTTCGCGAACGGATGGCAGCCGATCTGGCCGCCCAGGCGCAAACCCAGGGTCGGCTGGTCGAGGCGCTGGAGGGCATCACCACGGTCAAGGCGCTCGCCGCCGAGGACCGCACCCTGCATCAAGTCTCCGACCTGGTGCGCAAGTGGATGAAGGCCACCCTTCGGCGCAGCTACCTCGCGTTGGTCATCGAGTCAGTGACGTCCGCACTTCGACTGCTCACCCCGCTGCTGGTGCTGTGGCTGTGCGCGAACCAGGTCAGGCACGGCACGATGACCCCCGGCACCATGGTCGCGATCGTCTGGCTGGCCTCCTCGATCGTCTCTCCGCTGGCCACGGTGGTGTCCAACGGACAGCAGCTGCAACTCGCCGGAGCCCAGCTGCAACGGCTTGCCGACGTCTGGGACACCAGGCCCGAACGCGCACCCAAGGACGCCGTGGCGCTGCGGCTGCAGGGCGCCATCGACCTCGAACACGTCAGCTTCCGCTACGACACCTACAGCAACACGGTGCTCGAGGACGTGTCGGTCCGGATCCGGCCCGGCCAGCGGCTCGCGATCGTCGGGGCGACCGGATCCGGCAAGACCACGCTCGGCATGCTGCTGCTCGGGCTGTACACGCCGAGCGCGGGCACCATCCGATTCGACGGCGTACCGGCGGAATCGTTCGACCCGCAGGAGCTGCGACGCCAGATCGGCGCCGTACTGCAGGAGCCGTTCGTCTTCTCCGGCTCGATCGCGGACAACATCACCGTCTACGACGACATCCCCGCCGCCGAGATCGAGCGCGCCGCGCGGCTGGCCTGCCTGCACGACGAGATCATGGCCATGCCGAACCGATATCTGACCCAACTGGCCCAACGCGGCACCGGCCTGTCCGGCGGACAGCGGCAACGACTGGCGCTAGCCCGCGCGCTGGTGCGCAATCCCGCCGTGCTCCTGCTGGACGAGGCGACCAGCCACCTGGACGCCGCCACCGAGGCCCGCATCAACGCCAACCTGGCCGAACTGTCGTGCGTGCAGGTGCTCATCGCACACCGGCTGAGCACCGTGCGAGACGCCGACCAGATCCTGGTCCTGGACGGCGGCCGGATCGTCGAGTCCGGCACCCACTCCGAGCTGATGGACCGCGCGGGCCACTACGCCCGGCTGGTCGCGGCCCAACTCGGTTCACCCGTCGAGCACGAACTCATCGCCGCGGCACCCAGATCTCCGGTCGATAACGGTCGGCTGTAACAACGATTCCCCAGAGGAGGTGAACATCATGGAGAACCAGCCAATCGAGCTCAGCGAGACCGAGCTTGACGAGGTATTCGGCGGTTTCGGCAGCCCCGGCTGCGCGAACAGCATCGCAACCCCGTGCGCCCTGTGCGCCAACGACTGAGCATCGCCTCTTCGAGCGATCCCTCAGCTGATGGGTGGGCCGGCTTTCAGCCGGCCCACCCATTACTACTCGCGAGAAACATCCCGGGCAGTCGGCCCAGGCCACCACCTCTTCTCCTGTACGCACCGCGTCCGGTCCGCGTATGGTCCGCAAAGACGCAGGTGTGGGAGGCGAGGATGTCCCTGGACAATATCGAGCATGTCGTGGTGCTGATGCTGGAGAACCGCTCCTTCGACAGCATGCTCGGTTGGCTCTACGAACACGACGCGCCGGCACTCAACATCCCGCCTGCCGAGCCTGGCGACGAGTTCCGGGGCCTGCAGTCGGTCAACCCGGACGATTTCATCAACACGGCGTTGAACGGAACACTGACGGCCAAGCCCACCCGCGGTGCGCAGGGCTTCTCGGTTCCCGACGTCGCTCCGGGCGAGGAGTTCGCCCACGTCAACACCCAGTTCTTCGGCGTGCCGGACCCGGCTCCCGGCACTCCGATCACGATGACGGGCGTGCTGGCGGATTTCGTCGAGGTGCTGCAAGGGCTCGGCTACCGCTCCCCCGATCTCGCCAGGCTCGGCCCGATGGTCCTGGAATCGTGCACGCCGGGGCAACTTCCCGTGCTGAACCAACTCGCCAAGCACTACGCGGTGAGCGATGCCTGGTTCGCCTCCGTCCCGTCCCAGACCAACCCCAATCGCGCGTTCCTGATGTGCGCGACCTCGAACGGGATGGTGAACAACGGGGATCTGGAGACCAACCCGCAGGCCAGACAGATCGAGGCCGTGCTGGGCATGGCGATCGGTGACGACCGGGTCGATGCCCCGACGATCTTCAACGCGCTCAGCGACGCCGGGGTGGACTGGCAGGTCTTCTGGCAGACCAGCTACCTGCCGCACAAGATCACCACCCTGTTGCACGGGCTGCCGCTGCTCATCCCGCTGCTGCGGGATACCGGCCACTTCTTGCTCGCCCTGGCCGCCGAAGCACTGCTCTACGAACTGTCCCCCTATACCGAATACCTCGAGGAGCTGACCTCCGATGAGCTGGTCTCTTGCTACACCTGGCGGCTGTTCCCTCAGATTCGCAAGGAGATCCCCGACGCCGCGCAGCATTTCGGAAAGCTCGAGGACTTCCACCGCCTGGCCCGCGCGGGGCGGCTGCCGGCGTTCACCTACGTCGAGCCCTTCTGGTCGATCTCACACACCACCGATGACAACCCCGTCAAGGAACGGCTCATCGCCACGCTGGGCAACGACTACCACCCGCCGAGCAACCTGCTGGTCGGTGAGGAGTTCGTCAAGGAGGTCTACGCCAGCCTGATCGCGAACCCGGACGCCTGGAACAAGACCCTGCTGCTCATCACGTTCGACGAGTTCGTCGGCAGCTTCGATCATTGGACCGACCAGTTGCAGGCCGGTGTCGTCGAGCCGCCGTGGGGCCCGAACGGTCAGCCGATCTTCAAGAGCCCGACCCACTTCGCCTTCGACCGGCTCGGCGCCCGGGTGCCGACGATCATCGTCTCGCCCTATGTCGAGAAGGGCACCGTCTTTCGGTCCACGGGCAAGGTTCCCTACGATCACACCTCGGTTCTCGCCACGACCCTCAACTGGCTCGGGCAGGGTGACCGGATCGCGTCCTTCGGCGCTCGAGCCGAGGCTGCGCCGACGTTCGAAGGCGTGCTCACGCTGGACCGGCCGCGCACCGACGAGACCGAACTGGCGTTCCTCGACACCCAGCACGCGGTCGGCGACCTCGTCCAGTACGGCGATTCGTTCGTGTTACGCAACCAGAGCGGGGTTTACCTGAGCAGCTGCTACCCCACCATGAAGGATGTCGGCGGCGGTTCGCTCATACCGGAGTCGGTGATCAGCATCTGCATCGACCTCGGCATCGCCGCGTATTTCCCGACCACCGGCGGCGAGCAGCCGGCAGTGCTCTCCTTCGTCACCCAGGCACCGGATCCCGCCGGCTGGATAGCCAACGACGACCAGGTGCTGCTCGTCTCACGGGAGCCAGGACTGGGTTCGCTGAACCTGCTGGGCGCCTGGGACGACTCGCACGACTGCTATTACGCCGACGAGTACCTCTTCGGGGACAACGCCGCCATGCAGAAGTGGTACGTCCAGAAGCTCGAGGACACCGACGAACCGCTGCGCTACGGCGACGATGTCTTCCTGGTGAACGCCTACTACCGCGGGGCGCGGCTGACCCGCGACCAGCGCTGGATCACCGAGTCGGGATGGCTCACCACCGATCCGGACGGCGACTTCTGGACGATCGAGCCCGCCGCGGTGCCGCGCTAGTTGACGCTCGGCCATATCCACGGAAAACCATTTCAGTACCGAAGCTTGCAGTCACCGGCAGGCCGGCCGTCTGACAGCGTGAGGGTGGCCAATCCGACGGCTGTTCCGGTTGGCTCGCGCAGCGCATGATCCTGCGGCTTATGCACCATGCATGTCTGATAGGTGTGATGCACCTTTGCGTCCGCTTAAAAAGGTTGACGCCGGTATTTGCCTAATACCAGACCAACAGTACTATTGGCGGCGATCGCAAGTAGTCCACCGAAGTTGCCCATTTGCATGGCGATCGTCCGCGCACGCTGTTGTGGAGTCTTCGCGCGGTCGGACCGCCAGCACGACCCACCAGCCCGGCGCCTCAAGCGGAGCCGCTCGGGCCGGCCGACCGGTGTCGGTCTCGCCGACACCGCGCTTGCTCACCTCCAGGCTCGAACGCCCACGTAGTGGAAAGAGGACCTGACGTGCAGACCTTCGACCTCTCCGGACGGCGAATCGGCATCCCGCTGTCCGGCGGCCTGTCATCGCTGGCGGTCGCGGCCAAGCTGGCCGCGGACGGGCACGATGTGGTCGGCTTCGCGGCCTACCTCGGCCAGTGCAGCCGGCCCGACTTCGGTCGGTTCGTCGACGGCGTGCGTGCTGCCGGGATCACCGTCGAGGTGAGCGACCTGACCCCGGCGATGGCCAGCGCGGCGCTCGACGTGATCGCCTTCGGCGCCCGCTACGACGGCGGCTACTGGAACACCACCAGCATGTCCCGCGAGGTGATCGTCGCCGGTCTGGCCGAGGACCTGCGCCGGGCACATTGCGAGGTGCTGGCCCACGGCTGTGTCGGCGGGGGCAACGACCAGCGGCGCTTCGAACGCAACGGCGCCCGGTACCTGCCGGAGCTGCCGGTCTATGCCGCCTGGAGCGTCGGCGACCTGCAGGCCTCGATGCCCGACCGGGCGGCGATGGCGAAGTATCTCGCCGAGCGCGGCCTCACCGTGATGGCCGGCAATACCGTCGAGCACTCCATCGACGGCAACCTCGCCGGCTTCTCCCACGAGGACACCGAGCTCGAGGATCTGCGTAACTCCCCGCGCTCGCTGCAACGCCGACTCGGCGTGCCACCCGAGGCGGCACCGGATCAGGTGACCACCGTCCTGATCGAGATCGAGCGAGGGCGTCCGGTCGCGCTCAACGGATCCCGACTGCCCGCCGCCGACCTGCTCGCCGAGGCCAACCGGATCGGTGGCGAATGCGGGCTGGGGCTGTTCGACGTGCTGGAGAACCGGGTGAACGGCACCAAGTGCCGAGGCGTGTACGAGGCACCCGGCATGCAACTGCTCTCGGCCGCGGTGGAGACAGCGTACGAGACCGTCACCGACCGGGCCGCCGACGAGTTGCGGCGGACCCTCAGCAGGGTGCTGGCGGTCGCGGTGTACGAGGCGACCACCGCATCGGTGGCCGCCCGGGCCGCCCAGGCGGGGCTGGAGGAGATCGCCGGCTACGCCAACGCCGCCATCGAACTGGAGATCTACAAGGGCTCGGTGCTCGGCCGGGCGATCCGGAACTTCGACGCGAGCGCCGGCATCGTTCAGCAACGCCGGCTCGCCGGCAACGGCCACAACTGGGCCTCGGCGCCGCTGACGCTGGCGGCCCACAACGCGGCAAACAACGGGAACGGGAGCTGAAGATGCGATACCGGACGTTCGGCCGGCTCGGCTGGTCGGTCAGCGAGATCGGCTACGGCATGTGGGGAGTCGGGGCGGGCCCGGGCGGCTGGCAGGGTGCCGATGACGAGGAGAGCCTGCTGTCGCTGCAACTGGCCGTCGACCTCGGCTGCACCTTCTTCGACACCGCCTGGATCTACGGTCGCGGCCACAGCGAGGAGCTGCTGCGCCAACTGATCCAGGCCAATCCCGGCCAGCAGCTCTACGTGGCGACCAAGATCCCGCCGAAGGACCGGGCCTGGCCGTCCACCCGCGAGTCGCGGTTGGCCGACGTCTTTCCGCACGATCACATCACGGAGTACCTGGAGAAGTCGCTGGCGAACCTCGGCGTCGACAAGATCGACCTGCTGCAGTTCCACGTCTGGGAGGACGCCTGGGTCGACGACCCCGAGTGGCTCAAGTCCGTCGAGTGGATGCGCTCGTCCGGGATGGTCGAGGGAATCGGCATCAGCATCAACCGCTGGGAACCCTGGAACGGCGTGCGTGCCGTGCGGAGCGGGCTGATCGACAGCGTTCAGGTCATCTACAACATCTTCGACCAGTCCCCCGACGACGAACTGCTGCCGGCCTGCCGGGACAACGATGTCGCGGTGATCGCCCGGGTGCCGTTCGACGAGGGCACCCTGACCGGCACCATCACCCGACAGACCACCTGGCCGGACGGCGACTGGCGCGCCTCCTACTTCGTGCCGGAGAACCTCGAGTCCTCGGTCACCAGGGTGGAGGCGCTGCAGGCCGACCTGCCGCCCGAGACCGACCTGCCCGATCTGGCGCTGCGATTCATCCTGGAGAACTCCGATATCGCAACGGTGATCCCCGGCATGCGGCGACGTGAACACGTGCACCGCAACATCGCCAGCAGCGACGGTCAGCGGCTGGCCCCGGAACTTCTGACGACGCTGCGAGCGCATCGATGGGACCGCGAGCCCACCGAATGGTCCCAGTGACCCACCGAATGTCGCAGTGAGAGGAGACACCATGCCCGACGCATCGCTGGCACTGTGGAGCGCCCCGCGCTCGATGTCCACCGCATTCTTCCGGATGATGGCCGAGCGTGACGAATTCCGGCTCAGCCATGAACCGTTCTCCGAACTGGCGGCTGGCCGGCCGGCCCGGATCGGCGATCAGGAATACCCTGACGCGGCAAGCTACATCGACGCCCTGCACACCGGCACGCCACCGGTCTTCTTCAAGGACACCAGCGAATACCGGCACGGCCGCTTGTTCGCCGAGCACCCCGCGCTGCTGGCGATGACGCACACCTTCATCATTCGCGAGCCACGCCGGGTGATCGAGTCGCACTACGCGATCAACGACAAGCTGACCAGGGACGAGGTCGGGTTCGAGCACCTGGTCGAGATCTTCGACATCGTGCGGCAGCACACCGGCAGCGTCCCGGTCGTGATAGACGCCGACACCCTGGTCCAGGATCCGGTCGGCGTGGTCGCGGCGTACTGCCGACGGATCGGCCTGGCCGAACGACCGGAAACCCTCAGCTGGCGTCCCGGCGACCGGGCGGAGTGGTCGGCGACGAGCAAGTGGCACGCCGACGCCGCCAACAGCGCGACCTTCACACCGAGCACCCGGCAGTATGAGGTGACCACCGAGAACAGCGACCTGCTGGCCGGTTATCTGGCCTACCACCTACCGTTCTACCAGCGGCTGCACGAGCATGCCCTGACCCCTGTCGGCAGTCCGCAGTGACGGCAACCACGACCTATTCGGCGTACCTGCCGCTCAACGGACTGGTCCGGCCATGGCCGGCCGAGCAGACCACGCTGGATCTGATCGAGTACCAGGTCTCGCTGCGGCCGGACGCCATCGCGGTGAGCTACGGCGAGCAGCGAATGAGCTATGCCGACCTCGACCGCCGGGCCAACCAGCTTGCCGGGATGCTGCTGGAGCACGGCGCGCGGCCGGATCGGCTGTTGCCGTTGCTGATCACCGACGGGCTCGAGTTGCCGCTGACCATCCTGGCCGCGATGAAGGCCGGTGTGCCGTTCGTGCCGATGGATCCACGCTGGCCGATCGACCGGATCGGCAGCCTGCTCGCGATCCTGGACACCGACCTGCTGGTGCTCAGCCCGCGCACCGACCCGACGATCGCCGCCGGTGGCCGGCCGATCCGGATCGATGCCGGCGCGCTGACCGGCGTAGCGGACCGGCCACCGGTGCCGAGGCCCGGTCGCAACGGCCTGTTCTACGGCTTCTTCACCTCCGGCACCACCGGAGTTCCCAAGTGCACCCTGAACCACCATCTGGGATTGCTCAACCGGTTCACCACCATGACCCGGATGTTCGGTGAGGGCCACGTCGCGCTGCAGAACAGCCGTTCGGTCTTCGACTCCTCGCTGTGGCAACTGCTCTGGCCGCTCACCTCCGGCGGCCGAGTGGTGATGCCGGTGCGCGCCGGCCTGCTGGATCTGGAGCAGACGGTGCGCCAGATCGGTCACCACCAGGTGACGATCACCGACTTCGTGCCGTCCATCTTCACCGTGCTCGCCGACCTACTGCACGCCGACGAGGAGTTGGCCAGGTGCGCGGCCAGCCTGCGCCGGGTGCTGATCGGTGGCGAGGCGATCAACCTGGTCGCGGTACGCCGGTTCCACGAGGTGTTGCCGCACGTGGCGTTCACCAACACCTACGGCCCGACCGAGGCCTCCATCGGCAGCGTGTTCTACAGCTTCACCGAGCCGCCATCCGACGGCGCCGAGGTGCCGATCGGCCGGCCGATCGACAACACCTCGGCAGTGGTGGTGGATTCCGACCTGCGCCCGCTCGGGCCGGGTGAGACCGGGGAGTTGCTGATCGGCGGCGTGTGCGTCGGCTTCGGTTACCTGGCCGCCCCCCGGCGTACCGCACGATCCTTTATACCCAACCCATTCCCGGACGTACTCGGTGACCGGCTGTACCGGACCGGAGATCTGGCGCAGTACCGCGAGGACGGGCTGCTCTACTTCACCGGCCGGATCGACGACCAGATCAAGCTGCGCGGCGTGCGGATCGAGCCGGTCGAGGTGGAGGACGCGCTGCTCAGGCTGCCCGGCGTCACCGAGGCGAAGGTCTTCGTCGACGGCGAGTTGGACGGCGCCCAGTTGGTCGCCGCCGTGGTCGGTGACCGACTGAACATCGAGCAGTTGCCGGAGGCGGCCCGATCGGTGCTGCCGTCGGAACTGCTGCCCGACCGCTTCGTACAACTGGATCGACTGCCGCTGTCGGCCAACGGCAAGACGGACCGCCGCGCGCTGGCTGCCACCGTGCGCGAGCGTGAACAGCGATCGAGCACCGGCCTGGACGGCCCGCTCGGCCAGATCGAACGGCTGTGGTCCGAAGTGCTGCCGAGCACCGGCGGCGATCCGGATGCGTCGTTCTTCGACCTCGGTGGCACCTCACTGTCGGCGCAGCGGCTGGCCCTGGCGCTGCGGGCGGAGTTCGGCCGGCCGGTCACCGTGCACGACATCGCCAACCACCCCACCATGCGGTTGCAGACCGACCTGCTCACCCAGAACGGCGACCGGATCTTCGGGCAGGTGGCGCAGGTGCTGGCGGATCAGCAACTCGACGACTGGTCCGAGCACCGGCTACCACCGGCTCAGCGGCCCGAGTCGGTGCTGCTCACCGGTGCGACCGGCTTCATCGGCAGCCACCTGCTGGAATCGTTGCTGGCCCAGGGAATCGGTTCGATCACCTGCCTGGTGCGCGCCGCCGACCACGCCGCAGCCGAGCAACTGCTGCGGTTCCGGCTGAGCTACTACCGCCGGCCGGACCTGCTGGCCGATCCGCGGGTACGGCTGGAGGTAGCCGACCTCAGCCTCCCCCGGCTGGGGCTGACCGCCGAGCGATTCGCCGAACTGGCCGACAGCATCGACACGATCGTGCACGCCGGTGCCCAGATCAACCTGGTGACGCCGTACTCCCAACTGCGTGCGGCCAACGTGACGAGCGTCCGGACGCTGATCGAGTTGGCCCGGCTCGGCCGAGCGAAGTCGATCCACCAGCTGTCCACGCTGAGCGTGCTGCCCAGCCGGACCGCGACGGACGAGGACACCTGCCTGGTCGACAGCGCACTGCCGGCCGATGGCTACAGCCAGAGCAAGTGGTGCGCCGAGCAGTTGCTGCTGGCCGCCCGGCAGCAGGGCCTGGCCGTCAGCATCTACCGACTGGGCGAGGTGATGCCGCACAGCTCGACCGGCATCGCCAGCTACACCGGCAGCATGACCGAGTTGCTGCTCGATAGCTGCCGGCAGCTCGGCCTGGTCACTCGCACCGGCGCGGCCGGTGACTTCACGCCGGTGGATGCGGTCGCTGACTTCCTCGCACGCGCGGTGGCTCGGCCGAGCGCGGCGGAGCCGCTCGGCGGCTGTTACCACGTGGTGGCGCCGGAACACCTGTCGCTGGACGAGTTGCTCGACCAGCTCGGGCTGACCGAACTGCCGTATGCCGAGTTCCGCCGGCGGGTGCAGGCCGAGTCGCTGGCCTCGGACGCGCCCGCCGCGATTCGCAAGCTCGCGCTGGTGTTACCCGATCGGCCCGCCGACGAGCTGGCACCGCTGGCCGAGTTGTTCTTCACCTCGACCTCGGCGACCTATCGGGACAGGTTCTCGGCCCGCTGCGCCGAGCTCGGGTTCTCCTGGCCCGCGGTCGACGCCGACCTGCTGGCCAGTTGGTGCGACGGTTCGGCGTCGATGGCCCGCTAGCACCGAAGGAATTCGAGAGCACCGAGGGAATTCGAGCAAGACAGCCTTGCGAACGCCACAGGGAGGGCGGCATGGCCACGATTGTCCAGAAGTACGGCGGATCGTCGCTGCGCGATCTTGACGCCATCACCAGGGTCAGCCGGCGGATCGCGGACACCGCGGCTGCCGGGCACCAACTCGTGGTAGTGGTCTCGGCGATGGGCGACACCACCGACGAGCTGCTCGATCTGAGCCATCAGCTCACCGCCACGCCCGATCCGCGCGAGCAGGATCTGCTGTTGGCCACCGGTGAGATCGTCTCGATGACGTTGCTGGCCATCAACCTGAACGCCATCGGCATCGAGGCGACCTCGTTCACCGGCGGCCAGGCCGGCATCATCACCAACGACCTGCACGGCCATGCCCGCATCGTCGAGGTTCGGCCGGAGCGGATCCAACGCTCGCTGGCCGAGGGCAAGGTGGTGCTGGTCGCGGGATTCCAAGGTGTCGCCGAGGAAAGCGGCGAACTGACCACCCTCGGCCGTGGCGGCTCGGATACCACGGCAGTGGCGCTGGCGGCCGCGCTGGATGCCCAGGTGTGTGAGATCTACACCGACGTGGCAGGCGTGTTCACCGCCGACCCGCGGCTGGTGCCGGACGCCGGCAAGCTGGACTGGCTCTGCTACGACGACATGCTGGAGCTCGCCGCACACGGTTGCCAGGTGCTGCTGGATCGCTGTGTGGAGTACGCGCGCAACTGCCAGGTGGTGATCCACGTCCGGTCGTCGTTCTCCGACGATCCCGGCACCTGGATCAGCGAGCGACGCGGCACCGGCGCCGAGCTGTCCCCGTTCAGCCGCTCCATTTGCGGGATCGCGCAGAATGCCGGGCTGGCCAAGGTCATGGTGCGGGCCGGTGATGACGTGGGCGGCGAGAGCATCGCGCTGCTGGTGCAGACCATGGCCGAGGCCGGCCTGCCGATCGATCGGCTGGAGACCAGCGCCGCGGATCGGGCATCCGGCCAGTTGGAGATTTCACTGCTGATGGCGGCCGAGGACGCACCGCGAGCGATCGCGGCGCTCACCGCCGATCAGCAGCGGCTCGGCCTGAGCGCCGTCGCCTGTGACGACAAGATCGGCTCGGTCGCGGTGATCGGTCGCGGCATGCGTGCCGACCCGGTGGCCGCGTTCGAGTTCGTCCAGGCGGTGGAGGTCGCCGATGCGCACGCCGGCTCGCTGATGGTCTCCGACAGTGCGATCTCGGCGACCATCGACGCGGCGGCGCTGCCCAGCGTGGTCCGCAGCCTGCATGCCAGCTTCGGCCTGGACCGGGCCGCTGCCGAACTGACGGGCGGGCTGAGCGTGATCGAGCAGATCAGCTCCGTGCTCGCCGGCGGAAGTTAGCCGTCTTGGCACGGTTCTGGCAGATGGCCGAGCAATACCGGCGGGTGCGACCGCGGCCGGAATCGACGAACACGTCGGCGCACCGCGATGCGTGGCACAGGCCGAACCGATGGCCGGCACTGGCCGATTGCAGCAGCGCCGCGGCGCAGCTGACCAGCAACTGCCGATCGGCATCCGGATGCGCATGCCAGCGCGGCTCGGCGGTGGGATCGGCCGGATCCAGCTGCTGCACCGCGAGTTCGCCGAGCAGAATCGCATTGAGGATGCTGACCGCTGCCGGCTGGCTGGCCGCGGCGAACACCGGATACAGCGCGTCGGCGGTCCTGGTCAGCTCGGCCGGCCGCAACCGAGGCAGGCCCAGGCTGGCCGGCTCTGGCGGCGGACCGGTCCGGCCGGCTGCGGCGCGCGGCACCGCCGCGTACTCGTTGGTCAGCGTGATCACGCTGTCGACCATCGCCGCGGTCACCGTCGGCACTGCGTCCCCATCAACACTGCGTCCCCATCAACACTGCGTCACCGTCGACACTGCGTCACCATCGGCATTGCGCAACCTCTGGCATCGTGCAACCCCCGGCATCGTTCAACCTCGTCTCAGCTCATGGGCGAGGCGGGAAGCAGCCCCCACCTTCGTTCGCCTCGCGGACGGTCAGCCGTACGCGTTTCATGTCATCGTAGTACCTGTTAGGCTGATTTAGACAGGTACGGTGTGAGGGGGCCTGGTTGGTATCCACATCAGCGTTCTGGCCATTTCTGGTTGCGGTCATCGTGATCTGCGTTGCGCCAGGACCAGATATGGCGTTCGTGATGGCCTCCGGCCTTGCCCGAGGTCGTCGCGGGGCGCTGCTGGCGGCCACCGGCATCAGCGCCGGCGTAACTGTCTGGGTGCTGGTGACGGCGTTCGGCCTGGGCGTCCTGGTCACCCGACTGCCGCAGCTATCCGATGCCCTGCGGGTGGCCGGCGCCTGCTATCTGGCGTATCTGGCGTGGGATACCTGGCGCTCGGCCGGCCAGCACGAGCTGTCCGGTGCCACCAGCAGCCGAATGTTCTGGCGGGGCACGATCACCAACCTGGCCAATCCGAAGATGGCATTGTTCTTCACCGCGTTCCTGCCCCAGTTCGTCGACACCAAGTCCGGCTCGGTGATCTGGCAACTGGTCCTGCTCGGCCTGATCATGCAGGCGATCGGCCTGCTCATCGATTCCATCATCGGAATGGCCGCCGGCAGCGCGCGGGAGCTGCTCGGCCGCCGGCCGCAGATCCGCACTCATCTGGATCATGCCGCCGGCATCGTGTTCGGCCTGCTGGCACTCACCGTGGTGGTCGAGCTGGCGGCCTGACCCGCCGCGGGTGGCTCGGAAACGATTGCAGGCTTTAGAACCCTTAGGTGCGTTAACTAAGCTTTATACATCCTGAGCGGTTCCATTGACTTTGCCGTGAAAATAAGGCTAGCCTCCGATCCACAGTCCGCGTTCGCGGAGAGCGTCCGGTTTTTTCGGGGGAACCGTTCGCGTCTGTTTCGGCCCGCGCTTGCCAGCTTGGTGGCTGGCTTTGCCCACCCCGAAAGGTCCGTTCATGGCCCTATCCCCCCGTCGCCGTAGGGCGACAACGCCGACTGGTCGCCGTAGGGCGACAACGCCGACTGGTCGCCGTACCGCGACAGTGGCCGCGCTGCTCGGCATGTCGGCCTTCGCCGTCACCGGCTTGATCGTGTCGCCCGGTGCGACCGCGGCCACCCAGGCATCGAAGGCAACGCCGGCAACGCTGGCCGCGCACAGCGCCGCCGCCTTCGTGGCATCCCGGCCGGCGGTGTTGCACGCCAGCGCCTACGACGCCTTCATCGCACACCCGGTGATCTCAGTGCCGGAAGGCCTGCAGTACGTGCCCTATGACCGTACCTATAAGGGGCTGCCGGTGATCGGCGGCGACTTCGTGGTGGTCACCAACTCCGCCGGCCAGCTGCTGTCCACCTCGGTGGCGCAGACCGCCACCATCAACCTGGCCAGCACTACGCCCGGGCAGAGCGCGGCCAAGGCCGCGAACGCCGCGCGCGGCAAGGCCGTCGGCAAGGTAGTCGACTCGGTCTCGACCAGCCGGCAGGTCGTGCTGGCGCTCGGCACGCCGCGATTGGCCTGGGAGACCGTGGTCAACAGCCATTCCGGCCTCACCCCGAGCAAGCTGCATGTGTTCACCGACGCCAACACCGGCTCGGTGGCCTACTCCTTCGACCAGGTCCGCGAGGGCACCGGCACCGCGGCCTACAACGGCCCGAACCCGGTCACGATCGACACCAGCCATCCGACCAGCAGCACCTGGACGATGACCGACCCGATCCGCTCGGGCATCAACTGCCGTGACTTCACCACCCACGCCGTGCTGTCCGGTAGCGATGACAACTGGGGCAACGGCTCGGCCGCCAGCCAGGAGACCGGCTGCGTGGACGCCCTGTTCGACGTCCAGCACGAATGGAGCATGCTCTCGTCCTGGCTGGGCCGTAACGGCATCACCGGCAGCGGCGGCGGCTTCCCGATCAGCATGGGCCTCAACGACGTCAACGCCTACTACGACGGCACCCAGGTCGCGGTCGGCCACAACAACGCCGGCAACAACATCGCCTCGATGGACGTCATCGGCCACGAGTTCGGCCACGGCGTGGACGACCACACCCCGGGTGGCATCGGCTCCAGCGCGGTCGCCGAGTTCACCGCCGACGTGTTCGGCGCGCTGACCGAGGCCTACACCAACGAGCCGTCGGCCTACGACCCGCCGGACTACACCGTGGGCGAGGAGGTCAACCTGACCGGCAGCGGCCCGATCCGCTACATGTACCACCCGTCGCTGATCTCCGGCACCCCGGACTGCTACTCCAGTTCCGTACCGAGCATGGAGACCCACACCGCCGCCGGGCCGGGCAACCACTGGTTCTACCTGGTCGCCGAGGGCACCAGCCCGACCGACGGTCAGCCGACCAGCCCGACCTGCAACGGCAGCACCATCACCGGCATCGGCATCCAGACCGCGGGCAAGATCTTCTACAACGCGATGCTGGCCAAGACCACCTCGATGAGCTACCTGAAGTACCGCACCGCCACGCTGAACGCCGCCAAGAACCTGTTCCCCGGTAGCTGCACCAACTTCAACGTGGTCAAGGCGGCCTGGGACGCGATCAGCGTGCCGGCGCAGACCGGTGACCCCACCTGCACCAGCACCGGTGGCGTCACCGTCACCAACCCGGGTACCCAGACCGGCACCGTGGGCACCGCGAAGAGCCTGCAGATGTCGGCCTCCGGCGGCACCGCGCCGTACACCTGGTCGGCCACCGGACTGCCCACCGGCCTGTCCATCAACAGCAGCACCGGGCTGATCTCGGGCACCCCGACCACCGCCGGCACCTTCAGCTCGACGGTGACCGCGCACGACAGCGGCACCGGCACCGGTTCGGTGACCTTCAGCTGGACCATCAGCACCACCGGCGGTGGTTGCTCGGGTCAGCTGCTGGGCAACCCCGGCTTCGAGTCCGGCAACGTCAGCTGGTCGGCCAGCTCCGGGGTCATCGGCCAGTACGGTTCCTCCGGTGAGCCGACCCACGGCGGCACCTGGAACGCCTGGCTGGACGGCTACGGCACCACCCACACCGACACCCTGTCCCAGTCGGTCACCATTCCGAGCGGGTGCACCGGAACCTTCCAGTTCTACCTGCACATCGACACCTCGGAGACCACCACCACGACCGCCTACGACACGCTGACGGTCAAGGCCGGCGCCAACACTCTGGCGACCTACAGCAACCTCAACCACAACACCGGCTACGCGCTGAAGAGCTTCACCGTCAGCGGTGGCCAGACGGTCAGCCTCAGCTTCACCGGCACCGAGGACGCCTCACTGCAAACCTCGTTCGTCATCGACGACACCGCGCTGAACCTCAGCTAGCTTCCGCGCATCCCACCGGAGCCGGGCATCTGTAACAGATGCCCGGCTCCGGCCTTCTGCCCTGCCGAATGCTCGGAAAGCCATGCTCGGAAACCATGACTCGCGATAGCACCCGGACGTACGCTTCCGGCCGGGGGGATCAGCCATGGACAGAACTTCGGCACTGCACGAATCGATCAGCCGGATCTGTGCCGTGCCGATCGAGCGCGTCCGGCACGAGTCCGAACTCACCGAGCTGGGCGTGGATTCGCTGGCATCGGCGGAGATCCTCACCGACCTGGAGATCCGGCTCGGCAAGCAACTGCCGGTCGACGCGCTGCGCCGGCTGACCCAGGTGCGGACGGTCGGCGACATCGAGGCGATCCTGCGGGACGAACTGATCGACCCGAGCCCGCAACCGATGCCGGATCACTGACCATGCTGGACGCCGAGGCCCTGCGGGCCGCGGGCACCTCGCCGTCGGCGATCGGCCGTCACTACGACCTGTCCGAAGAGTTCTTCCAGCTGTGGTTGGGCAACGATGCCAACTATTCCTGCGCGCTGTGGGAACCGACCGAGGCCGACCTCGATACCGCCCAACAGCGCAAGCTGGACTTCTTCGCGACCCGACTCGACGTCCATGGTGGCCGGGTGCTGGATATCGGCTGCGGCTGGGGTGGCCTGCTCGAACGCTTCGTCCGTGGCCATGGCGCCGCCGGCGGTGTCGGCCTGACGCTGAGCCCGGCGCAGGCGAGGTTCGCGGCCAGCCGTCAGGTGCCCGGCGTGGAATACCGGCTCGGCAGTTGGGTCGACCATCAGCCGGTCGAGCGATACCGGGCGATCACCGCGATCGAGTCGACCGAGCACCTGGCCTCCGACCTGCTCGATGCCGATGGCAAGGTCGAGGTGTACCGGACGTTCTTCGCGCGACTGGCCGACTGGCTGGTGGACGGTGGCCGGGTCGGCCTGCAGCTCATCTGCCTGGACGGCGTGGGCCAGCAGGGCAGCCGGGCCGGCCGCGGACCGCTGTCCGAGCTCATCCGGCGTGAGATCTTCCCGGAATCGATGCCGGGATCGCTATCGGAGCTGGTGCTCGGTTGGGAAACCCATTTCCGGCTCGAGCAGTTCTGCGAGCACAGCGAGCACTACCGGCGTACCTTCCGGGCCTGGGCCAACCGCCACCGGGAACACCGGAGCCGGGCGGTGGAATTGGTCGGCCCGGAGATCGCGCGCTCCTTCGACCGGTACTTCGCGGCCGGCGAGATCCTCTTCCGGCTCCGGGAACACGCGCTGTACCGGGTGGTGCTCAGCAAGCGGCCGGAGCCGAAGCGATGGGCGGTGCTCGTCCGGCCCGGCCTGTTGGCGCAACCGGATCTGCCGAGCCAACCGGCCCAGCCGGGGCAGCCAGGACGGGATGGCCGCGGCGCGTCCGCCGCGGCCATCGGTTACCACTACGACGTGTCCAACGAGTTCTACCGGCTGTGGCTGGGCCCCGACATGATGTACTCGGCCGGGCGCTGGTTGCCCGGCGATCCGCCGGACGGCGAGGCCGCCTCGGTGCGCAAGCTGGAGTTCTTCGCCCGGTGGCTGGTGCCCGAGCCCGGCTGCCGGGTGCTCGATGTCGGCTGCGGCTGGGGTGGCAACCTGCGTTATCTCGTCGAGCAACACCGGGTGCGCTCGGCGATCGGCCTCACGCTCAGCCCGGCGCAGCGGGACTTCGCGGCCGGGTTGCCGATGCCCGGAATCGAGATTGAGCTGACCGACTGGGCCGATCATCAGCCGGCCGAGGGTTATGACGCGGTGTTCAGCTTCGGTGCGTTCGAGCACTTCGCCGTCGACGGCAGCACCGGCGTGGAACGGATCGAGCGATACCGGCGGTTCTTCGCCCGCTGCTACGACTGGCTGCCGGTCGGCGGCAGGTTGGGCCTGGAGACGATCGGCTATGACGACGCGCCGGATACCGACCGGCCGCTAGGCCGGGGTCCGTTGGGCGACTTCGTCCTTGCGCTGTTTCCCGAATCCAGCTGCCCGCATCTGTCCGAGTTGGTGCTGGGCTTCGAGCCGTGGTTCGAGGTGGAGCTGCTGCAGGCGGCTGGCGCGGATTTCGCGCGAACCTTCCGAAGCTGGCAACTGCGGTTACGACAGGCTGAGACGACGGCCGTCGAACTGGTGGGCGATGGGACTTTTCGCCGGTTCCGTCGGTACTTGGCGGCTTCGGAGACAATGTTCCGGACTCGGGCACTGACCGATTACCGGCTGGTGCTGCGCCGCCGGGCGACGATGAAACGTTGACCTTCGACCGGCATGGACGTACCGACCTCGCCAGGTCTAGCCTGCTGCCACGGGGCCGCGCAGCCGCCCTGCCCCGGCCTCGAACTGGCGGTGGATGATGGCCGATCCGAGATCCGAGCTGACCCGTCGAAGCATGATCGGTGGCGCGGGGGTGGCGGTCGCCGCGGGGGTGGGTCTGACGGCGGCGCCGGACGCGCTGGCCGAGAGCCGGACCGTGGGTACCGGCCCGGCCGGCAGCATGGTGGTCGAGTTCCGCGGCCGGATCGCGCAGAGCGGCACCTCGGGTGAGGAGTTCACCAGCTACGGCTTCCTGATCCGAACCGATGGCCTGTCGTCGGCTCAGCTCTTCGCCGGCCAGCCGAGCGTCGGATCCGCGCTCTTCACCGCCTACGCGACCGGCGTGTTGACCGCGCGGGTGCTGGATCAGTCCGTCCACTCACTTGATATCGAAGGAGATTTGACCGTCTTCCAGCGGAACGCGCCGGGGGCGGATTTCGCTGATCCGGCCAGCTTCCGGGTCGGCCGGCCGGTTGCCGGCTTCCGGCTCACCCTGCAGGACGTGCTGGCGGTGTTCGCCCCGCAGCAGGGAATTCCGACGCTGACCGGCGACATGGTGCAGATCATGGCCCATCGACTCGCCGGCGACTCCGGTGCCAACTTCGGCCGGCGCGGTCAGCGGTTGCGGATGTTCGCGACCGGACTCGGCCGGCTGGTGGATCCGGTGACCCTGAACGCCCTGCTGGAGATCGCCGGTAATTGGTCGACCGAATAAGGATGTCCGGCCGCCGCGAACCGGTCGCGGTGGTCGCGGCCGGCCTGAAGGCGCCCGGTGGCAGCTGCCCGGACGAGCTGTGGCAGGCGCTGTGCGCCGGCCGGTCGTTCGCCGAGCCGTTCGTCGACGACCGACTCGGCGACGTCGGAGTATTGGTCAGCCGAGCCGCCGGATTCGACCCCGTCGAATATCTCAGCGTGCCGGAGCAGCGCCGGCTGGACCGAAGCCAGCAGTTGGCGATCGGAGCGGCACAGGACGCGCTGGCCGGGCTGCCCGCTCAGCTGCCGCCAGCGCAGCGCTGCGCGGTCGTCTGCGGTGTCGGCTTCGGCGCCGCGGCAACCCACGAGGCCGCGCTGAGCGCATTGACCGCGACCGGCCTGCACGCGCTCAACCCGCTCACCGCACCGATCCTGATGCCGAACAGCGCGGCGGCGCTGCTCGCGATCCGGTTCGGCTTCACCGGACCCAACCTGACCGTCGCCGCTGCGTGCGCGGCCGGCACCGCAGCCATCGGCGAGGGCGCGGAGTTGCTCCGTCGCGGCGCGGCCGACCTAGTGCTCGCCGGTGGCGTCGACTCACTCGTCAACTACAGCTCGCTGTGCGCCTTCCTGCGGCTGGACGCGATGACCCGCCGCTGCGACGAACCCGAAACAGCCAGCCGACCGTTCGACCTGCACCGGGACGGCTTCCTGATGGGCGAGGGGGCGGGCTTCGTCGTCCTGCAGCGGTTATCGGCGGTGCGCCAAGCTCCGCTCGGGTTGATCGTGGGCTACGGAAACTGCACCGACGCGTACTCGCTGGTGGCGCCGGCGCCGGACGGTAACGGGGCGCTGCGGGCGATGCGGCTCGCCCTGGCCGATGCCGGCGTGCCCTGCTCGGCGGTGAGCCACGTCAGTGCGCACGGCACCAGCACCCGGCTCAACGACCTTGCCGAAGCGGCCGCGCTGGCCGCCCTGTTCGGTTCGTCCACTCCGCCGGTGACCGCGATCAAGGGCAGCACCGGTCACCTGATCGGCGGCGCCGGGGCGGTCGCCACGATCATGGCGCTGTGCTCCTTGCGGCACCACCAGGTACCGCCGATCGCCGGTCTGCATACGGTGGATCCGGCGATCCGGATCGACGCGGTGCGTGGTCAGCCGCGGCCGATCGGCGCCGGGTACGGGCTGGTGAACGCGTTCGGCTTCGGCGGGTTGAACACCTCACTTCTGGTCGCCGGCCCACCGCTCGACTAGCGTCCGGCCGCTGGCCAGCAGCGCGAACCGGATCGGCGCGCGCGCCTCGCCCCAGTACGGCATTTCCGGGCCGAGCAGTTCCAGCTGCAGGCCGAGCCGGCCGGTGAGGTTGCGCACCGGCGCCGACATCATGCCGCAGGCCACCGCGAAACCGCGCTGGCGCATCTCGGCATACAGCCGGCACAGCAGCGCGATGAAGGCGGCAGCCCGGTACGTCCGGTACTCCGGCAGCACAGCCATCCGGCCGACGTCGACCACCTGTCCGTGCGGCTCGATCCGCAGGCCGGTCGCCGCCTCGGTCGGCAGCGGCTGCGGTGGCAGCACCAGCCGGCCCGTGCAGATCGGCGTGCCGCCGTCCCAGCCGAGGATCTGCACGGCTTGTTCGTCGTACTCGTCCCGCTCCTGACCATCCGGGTACGCCGCCGGATCCGCCCAGCCCTCGGCCACGATCGCCCGCTGTCGAATGCCGAACGCGATCGCCCGCTGCACCGGGTCGGTCGGCACGCTGAACCGGTACGGGTACTGCGCCAGCACCCGGGCCACCAGCCCGTCCAGCACGCCGACCGGCTCGCCTGCCATGGCATCCAGCTCCCCGCGGCCGACCGCGAACTCCGTCGGCGGTAGCCTGCGCCACCGCAGCCCGGATGTCCAGCTCGCAGGAGCCGAGCGCGGCCTCGCGGCGGGACGAACCGCCTGCGAACACAGCGAAACCCCGGAGGGCCGGTTTGCACCGGACCTCCGGGGCCCCTCGCGGCCCGCTACCGCCGCTGGCTTGGAATCAGTTCGCTGGTCAGGTCACCGTCACGTGCGTGATGTCGCAGCGGGCGGTGTCGTTGCTCCAGGTGCTCTGCATCGGGTAGCTGCCGTTGCCCATGGTCACGTTGGCCGACTTGCCCTGGCCGCTGCTGATCCACGCGCACTCGTCGGCGTTCTCCTGGCCGGTCGAGAAGCTCGTCCAGCCACCGGCCGGGTTCTGGTCGGTGATGGTCTCGGCGTACTCGTGGCCCTCGACGATGGTGTAACCGTCCAGGTTGTTGCCGGGGTTGACGAAGCCGGCACCGCAGCTGGCGCCCACGTCGGACAGGTACGGCAGGTTGGTCAGCGCGATGTCACCGTAGTTGGAGGTGACGCCGAGGTCCTTGTTGTAGTCGTGCCAGGCGCAGAAACCGTTGGTCTTGTAGTTGTCCGGGTTGGTGCCCTTGGCCGAGAAGACCACGTACTGCGCGTACCGGTTGGAGGAGGAGGTGGTGTTGCCGAAGTGTCCGGCTGCGTTGACCGCCTCCTGGCCGATCTGCGGCTCGCTGGCCGCCGACGGCGCGGCCACGGAGTTGTCGTACCAGACGCCGGCCAGGGTGCCGCCGCCGGTCGGGTACTTCACGTGGCTGGAGCCGGTCGGGCAGCTGGTGGCGCCGTAGGCCACCGAGCCGTCGCAGTACTGGGTCATCACGCCGGACCACTGCTCGCCGCCGGTGCCCAGGCCCTTGATCATCTGCTGCACCCGGCCGGCCGCGCCCAGCGAGTCGTTGGTGAACTTCAGGTTGCCGTTGGCGTCGGTGCTCGAGGTGCCCCACTGGGTCCCCCAGAACACGATGTAGACCTTCTCCTTGCCGCTGGTGACACCGATGCCATCGATGCCGCCGCCGTACTGCAGGGTCTTGCTGGTGATGGCGGGGTTCACGTGTGCCCGACTCGCCTGCACCTTTGCGACGGTGGGCAGTACACCGTGCGCGTGGACCGGCGAGCTTGCCGGGCTGGCGGGACTGGCGGTGGCCGCGGCCATGCCGCCGACCAGAGCGGCAGCCGCGACCAAGCCGGTCAGCGCGCCGTACCGCGATGCCTTGCGTGCGTCCATGTAACGAACCTTTCCGGGGGTTGGGAGAACAGTCCGTCACCTTCACGCGAGCTCGATTCGCCTGCAGGGGCCGAGAAAGTGACACCACTTTCGGGTGGTGACTGTGGGCGAGACGCTAACGAAACCGGCCAATATGGGTCAATAACCAAATGCGCATTGAGAGGAAATTGAGAGGTTCGGATATTTCGTCCGCTCGACTGACGTTTTCGTCCGCCCGGCTGACGTTTCCAAATTCCGGCTGCCGGTAAATTTTCACCTAGCCGAATGCGTGCTCACCGATGTGCGTGGTTACTGCCCGGGGTCGCCCTTCAGGCCGGGATCCTTGCTGAGCGCGCTCGCCTTGCGCCGCTGGTCGCGGGTCAGCTTGCGGGTGTCGCGGGGTTCGGCGAACGGCATTTGGTCCGGATGCTGACCGGCCTGAATGGCGCGGGCATGCTGCAGTTCGGCGTTGAACTCGGCACCGAGCAAGATCGCGACGTTGGTCAGCCACAACCAGACCAGAAAGATGATCACGCTTGCCAAAGAGCCATAGGTCTTGTTGTACGACCCGAAATGGGATACGTAGAGGGCGAACGCCGCCGAGGCGATCAGCCAGATGATCACGGCCAGCACGCCGCCCGGGCTGATCCACTGCACACCCGGCTGTTTCACGTTCGGCGCGGCGTAGTACAGGATCGCCAGCATCAGGCTGACGATCACGATCAGCACCGGCCATTTCGCGATGCTCCACACGGTGAGCGCGGTACTGCCCAGCCCCAGCGCATGCCCGGTGCGGTCGGCCAGCGGACCGCTGAACACCACGATGACCGCGGCCAGCAGGCCCATCACCACCATGGCCAGGGTGATGCCGATCCGAACCGGGATGGTCTTCCAGATCGGCCGACCCTCCCCCATCTCGTAGATGGCGTTGGAGGCGCGCATGAAGGCCGCGACATAACCCGAGGCCGACCACAGGGCGAGCACCAGACCGATCACCGCGGCGATCCCGGCGCTGTTGCGCTGCTGCACGCTGTCCACGATCTGCTGCAGCACCGACTTGACCCCGCCCGGCGTCAAGTCGCCGATGTTGGTCAGCAACTTGTCGGTGCTGGACTTGCCCAGCAGGCCGAGCAGCGACACCATGATCAGCACGCTCGGGGCGAGCGTGAGCACACCGCGGTAGGTGAGCGCGGCAGCCCAGTCGGACAGGTTGTCGTTGCTGAACTCCTTGATCGAGCGCTTCAGCACGCCACGCCAGGAGCTGTCGCTGAGGTCGGTGAGATCGTCCGGCTCACTGGCGGCCGAACCCGTCTTTCGCTGTGCCATGTTTCCCTCGCACGGTCAACGCGGCTGACCCACGCCGACAGGCCTCGCGTCGGCATCGGCTGCGCTGCGGGCGGACGTGGCGAACGAGTCGCTGGGGGCCGGCTGTGCGATTCAGCCTCGCCTTCGACCGTACTGCAGCGATTACCCGACGTCACGCCTCGAGTGACTCGCCTCGGGTGACTCGGGCCGGGTGACTCGCCTCGGGTGACTCGCCTCGGGTGCTCACCGAGTCGGCCGTCCCGGCACCCGGCCGTTCCGGTAACCCGGCCGTTCGGGCAACCCGGGCGCCGGTCGGGCGCCGCCGCATGACACAGTGAGCGCCATGAGTGAGTTGCCGAGCTGGTCCTACACCGGCGTCGTTCCGATGCAGGATCTGTCCGCCCTGGAGGGGCAGCTGCATTCCGGCCGGGTGTCCGCCGCCGAGCGTGGCTACACCAGCGAGCCGGAGATACGTACCGACGAACTCATGCTCACCAGCCCACCCGGCACCGAACCGACCTACGCCACGGCGGAAGACTCCGCCGCGGCCGGGGTGGAGTTCGTGCCGACCCATCTGCGGTACCAGATGGACTGGCCGGCCGGCGGCTGATCAGCCGCGGCCCATCGCGATACCGCCCGGGACGGTCTCGTCGCCCGCTTCCTCCGCTTCCTGCTGCGGGTCATCCACCTCGGACGTGTCCTCTCCCCGGCGGGCCGCCTCGTCCGCCTCCTCGGCGCCCGGCAGGGGTCCCTGCGCTGCCGCCTCTTCCACGCTGCTGGTGTTGTCGTTGCCGTCGCTCATGTCGGCCTCTGATTCCTGCTGGCGCTGGCTGCTCCTTAGCCGCTGAGTCCAGCCTAGGCCGACATCACCGTCGGCACACTCGGCAGGTGTTCGGGCGCAGCCGGGTATTCGGGCGCAGTCGGGTGTTTGGGCGCAGCCGGCGTCTCGGGGCCCGGCTGGCGTTCGGGCCCAGCCGGTCTTTCGGGCTCCGGCGGGTCTGGTTCTGCTGGGTCCGCGGGCCAACGGGGTCAGGCGTCGGAGAAGCGGGCGATGGTGGCTCGAGCCCGGCGCACCGACGGTGCCGGCACCGCAGGCAAGGCCTCGGCCAGGAATTCGTAGCTGTGCTTGAGCACCGCGGCAGCCCGGGAGCCCTCCGCGGCCCGGCGCCGGACGTCGCCCAGCCAGTCGGCGATGTCGCCCCAACCCGGCGCGGCCAGCGAGCCACCGACCTGCTGCACCGAGAGCGCGGCACACAGGTTGGCGAACGCCATTCGATTGCGCAACGGCCAGTTCTGCAGGCAGCCCAGCACGAAGGCAGCCGCGAACACGTCGCCCGCGCCGGTCGCGTCCACCGCATTCACCGGCAGCGACGGTACCCACTCCTCCTCACCGGTAGTGGAATCGATCCCGATCGAGCCCTGGCCGCCGCAGGTCACCACCACGACCGGCACCGCGTCGGCCAGCCGGATCAGTGCCGCTCGCGGGTCGTCGGTGCGGGTATAGGCCATCGCCTCCATGCTGTTGGGCAGGAACGCATGCAGATCCGACAACTGGTCGAGCACCATATCCGACCACTGCTGGCTCGGATCCCAACCCACGTCGCCGAACAGCAGCATGCCGGCGCGCTTGGCTTCGGCCACCCAGGGTTCGGCGTACGCATCGAGGTGCACCACGCCCGCGGCTGCCCGCGGTAGGTCGGCGAGCAGCGTGCTGGCCGGTACCGGTGACGGATGGCTGTGCGTGATCATCGCCCGGTCTCGCTGCACCGCCAGCGAGACGGTGACCGGTGAGTGCCAATCGGACAGCCGCTGGGACCGGGACAGGTCCACGCCTTCCTGTTCGGCGAGCGTCCGCCAGAGAAAGTCTCCGTAGAGGTCATCGCCGAACACGGCGGCGAGGACGGTGCGCAGGCCCAGCCGGCTGGCGGCCACCGCGAGGTTGGCGATGCCGCCCGGGCAGGATCCCATGCCGTCGGCCATCAGCTCGGTCCCCTGGGACGGCAGGCTGGGCAAGCCGGTCAACACCACGTCGAAGTAGACGGTGCCCTGCAGCACCACGTCGAACTCGATCGGCTCCACTCCAGCCAGGATGCCAGCTCGGTAGTGAAATTGCTCTTCACGAGTGCTCGGGCGCTGTTGATGGGCTCTTCGTGCCAACGCTCCTCGCCCGCTCGCTAGGGTCACAAGGGTGCGGCTGGCGATTCTGGGCGGTGGCGGGTTCCGGGTACCGCTGGTGTATCGCGAACTGCTCCGCCGGCCGGAATTGGGTATCCGCGAGCTGGTGTTGGCCGATCCGGACCAGGCCAGGCTGGCGGTGATCGCCCGGATCGCGCAAGGCACGCCCGCGCTGACCGTTCGGTTGACCGGCTCGCTGGCGGAGGCGGTGGCCGGCGCCGACTTCGTGTTCTCGGCCGTCCGGGTCGGTGGTGCGGCCGGTCGGGCAGCCGACGAGCGGCGTGCGATCCGGGCCGGCCTGCTCGGTCAGGAGACCGTGGGGGCCGGTGGCCTGGCCTACGCGCTGCGCACGCTGCCTACCGCCTGGCGGATCGCGCGCAGCGTGGCCGACCTCGCACCAGCGGCGTGGCTGATCAATTTCACCAATCCGGCCGGGCTGATCACCGAGGCCAGCCGTGCCGAGCTCGGCGATCGGGTCATCGGAATCTGCGACTCGCCGGCCGGCCTGGTCGCCCGGGCGGCCCGGGCGCTCGGCAGGCCGGTGACCGAGCTGACCCCCGACTATCTGGGCATCAACCATCTGGGCTGGCTGCGCGCGCTGCGCCGCGGAGCCGAGGATCTGCTACCCGGCCTGATCGAGAACACCGAGCAATTGCTGGCGATCGAGGAAGGCCGGTTGCTCGGCGCCTCGATGATCCGCTGGCAGCACGCCATTGGAAACGAATACCTTTACTTCTATTACCATTCACGAGAGTTGGCGGCGGCCCAGCAGGCCGGCCGAACGCGCGGGGAACTGTTGCGGGACGAGCAGGAGGCCTTCTACGCCGCCGCCGCCGCGGATCCCGACCGGACGGCCCAACTGTGGGAGCAGGCGCGCCGCCGCCGGGAGGAGAGCTATCTGGCCGAGGCACGTTCCACCGAGCGGGACGTCGAGGACCTGGCCGGCGGTGGGTACGAGCGGATCGCGGTGCAGCTGCTGCACGCGCTGTCCGGCGGCCCGGCCCGCCAGCTGATCCTCAACGTCGCCAACGGAACCGCCGTCGACGGATTGCCGAGCGAGCTGGTGATCGAGACGAACTGCGCGGTGGACCGGACCGGTGCCCGGCCGCTGCCCGCCGCCACGCCGGCCCCCCATCAGCTCGGCCTGATCACCGGCGTCCGGGCCGCCGAGCGGGGGATCATCGAGGCCGCGCGGGTCGGCTCCTACGACGCCGCGCTGCATGCGTTCACGATCCACCCGCTGGTGGCCAGCGAGCAGGCGGCTCGGCAGGTGCTCGACGATCTGCTGGCTACCGACCCCGGCCTGCCGATCCGTCGCGACTGACTGACTAACCTGCAAGCATGCAGAATTCTGAGGTGAGCGCAGCCGAAGCCGTCGACCTGGTTCGCGACGGTGCGATCCTGCTGGACGTCCGGGAGCAGGACGAGTGGGACGCCGGCCACGCCCCGCAGGCCACCCACCTGGCCATGTCCGAACTCAATGCCCGGGTCGACGAGCTACCGCGGGACGTACAACTGGTGTGCGTCTGCCATGCGGGTGGCCGTTCCAGCAGGGTGGCGGACGCGCTCAACCAAGCCGGTTGGCAAGCGATCAACCTGACCGGCGGCATGCGGGCCTGGCAGGCCGCCGGGCTACCGGTCGTCGACGCCGACGGCAATCCCGGCGACGCCAGCTGACGCTCTCGGTCCGTTCCGCAGCAGCGCTTACCTGACTCGGCGTTGAACTCGCCTCGCTAACCTGCCTCGCGCGCCTGGCGTAGCAGCGGCGGTAGGAAGCCGGCGCCGCCACCCGGCACCCGGTCGGCGATCAGGTCGGACGGGTTGGACACCGCGCACTGCCGCAGCGACAGGCAGCCACACCCGATGCAGCTGCTCAAGCCCGAACGCAACGCCTGCAAGGCCTGGATCTGTTCGTCCAGCCGCTGTCGCCAGTTCTGGGAGATCCGGGTCCAGTCCGCCTTGGTGGGCGCCCGGCCGGCCGGCAGCTGATCAAGCTCGGCGCGAACCTCGTCCAAGGTCAGTCCGACATTGCGGGCCGCTCGGATGAAGGCCAACCGGCGCAGCACGTTGCGCTGGTATCGCCGCTGACCACCGCTGGTCCGGCTCGCGCTGATCAGGCCCTCCTTCTCGTAGTAGCGCAATGCCGAAGCCGCATAGCCGCTTCGATGCGCAACCTCCGACACGGTGAGCAGGTCTGTCGCACGCATACCGCAATAGTACTTGACTTCAAGTTGACTTCAACTTTAACACTGGATCCAGTCAAGAATTCTGCTGGAGGTAATAGCATGCCTGTCGCACTCATCACCGGGGCTTCGGCCGGTTTCGGCCGGTCGCTGGCGACCGAACTGGCCCACCGAGGCTGGCAGTTGGTGCTCGACGCCCGCCACGCCGAGCGGCTGACCGAGGCCGCGAACTCGTTGCCGGCCGGGGCGCTGGTCCATGCGATGCCGGGCGACGTCGCCGACCCGGCACACCGTGCCGAACTCGCGCGCATCGTCGCCGAGCTGCCCGGCCTGGACCTGCTGGTCAACAACGCCAGCACGCTCGGCCAGACTCCGCTCCCCTCGCTGGCCGAAGCCGGGTTGGCCGAGTTGGCCAGGACGTATCAGGTGAACGTGCTCGGCCCGCTCGGCCTGATCCAGCTACTGCTGCCGGCGCTGAGCCGATCGGCCGGCGCGGTGGTCAACATATCCTCCGACGCCGCGGTGGCCGACTATCCGGGCTGGGGTGCCTACGGTTCCAGCAAGGCGGCGCTGGACCAACTGACCCGCACGCTGGCGGCCGAATGCCCGCAGCTGCGCTGGTACGCCTTCGATCCCGGTGACATGCGCACCGAGATGCATCAGGCCGCGTTCCCCGGGGAAGACATCAGCGATCGGCCCGAGCCGGACACGGTGGTGCCGCGGCTGCTCCGGCTGCTGGATGCCGCACCGGCAAGCGGCCGCTATCTGGCGACCGAGTTCGAAGCCGGCCCGTCGCCCGAGCCAATCGCCGACCCGTCGTCCGCCGAGCCAACTGCCGACTCGTCGTCCACCGCCGACCCATCGCCCGAGCGGCCGGCCGAGCGGCAGCCGACCCAATCCGTCCGTTGATCTCAAGGAAGCAGACCATGACAGTCCTCACCCACACTCCGACCACCCGGTTCTCGGTGCCCGAGCAGCGCTTCGCCGCCGAACCTGCCGAACGGCGCGGCCTGCGCCGGGACGGCGTCCGGTTGCTGGTCGCCGACGGCCGCACTGAGAAGATCGAACACTCCCGGTTCGACCGACTGCCGGACTATCTGCAGCCAGGTGACCTCGTGGTGGTCAACAACTCCCAGACCATTGCCGCGGAGTTGGACGGCATCGGCGACGGGAACTGGCCGATCGTGCTGCATGCCGCCACCAAGCTGGACGACGGCAGCTGGGTGGTGGAGCTGCGCAGCGCACCGGACGCGGCCGAACCGATCCTGACCGCGCAGCCTGGCCAGCAGTTCCGGTTCGGTGCCGACGCCGAGGTCACCGTGCGGCTGATCGAACCGTATCCGTCGCCCTCCGGACCAGCCGGCGTGGGTAACCGCCTGTGGCGCGCCGCAATCGAGTCGACCGTGCCGTTCGAGCAGTGGCTGGCCTGGAACGGCCGTCCGATCAGCTACGGCTACCTGAGCCGGCACTGGCCGCTGGCCGACTATCAGACGGTCTTCGGACGGGTTCCCGGCAGCGCGGAGATGCCCAGCGCCGGCCGGCCGTTCACCACCGAGTTGGTCACCAGGCTGGTCGCGGCCGGCGTGCTGGTCGCGCCGATCACCCTGCACACCGGGGTGTCCTCGCAGGAAGCCGGCGAGGGGCCGCAGCCGGAGCGGTTCTCGGTGCCCGAGATCACCGCCCGGCTGGTGAACGACGTGCGCTGCTCCGGCGGTCGGGTGATCGCGGTCGGCACCACCGTCACCCGTGCCCTGGAATCGGCCGCCGACTCCGACGGCTTCGTGTTGGAGAGCCACGGCTGGACCGAACTGGTGCTCGGCCCGGAGCATCCGGTACGAGTGGTGAGCGGTCTGATCACCGGCCTGCACAACCCGGACGCCTCACACCTGCTGCTGGTCGAGGCGGTGGCCGGTGCCGAACTCACCCAGCGCGCCTACGACGCCGCTGTCGGCAACGACTACCTGTGGCACGAGTTCGGCGACTCCTGCCTGATCCTGCCGGCCTGAGCGGTTGGCTACTTGACCGACCCCGCCGTCAACCCGCCGACCAGGTACTTCTCGATCGCTGCGAAGAGGATCACCACCGGCACGATCGCGATGATCGAGGCAGCGAAGAGCTGATCCCAGTGCTGGGAGTACCCGGTGACGTAGGAGTTGATGCCCACCGTGAGCGGCTTCTTGGCATCGTCCTGCATCAGGGTGAGCGCAACCACGTACTCGTTCCAGGCCGCGATGAAGGTGAAGATCACCGCGGTCACCAGGCCCGGCCGGGTCAGCGGCAGCATGATCCGCCACAGCGTGCCGAGCCGGCCGCAACCGTCGAGGTCGGCCGCCTCCTCCACTTCCTGCGGAATGGCGGAGAAGAACCCGTGCAGGATCCAGACCGCGAACGCCAGGTTGAACGCGGCGTTGGTCAGGATGATGGCCAGGTAGGTGTTGACCAGGTTGGCCTCGAAGAACTCCCGGTAGATGCCCACCACCAGCGAGGTGGGCGAGAACATCTGGGTGACCAGCACCAGCAGCAGGAACGCCGACCGGCCCGGAAACCGGAACCGGGCGGTGATGTAGGCCGCCGGCACCGAGGCGACCAGCACGATCAGGGTCGAACTGCCGGCCACCAGCAGCGAGGTCTTCAGCCAGTTCCGGAAACTGCTCTGGGACAGCACGGTGCCGAACGTGCCGAGTTGCCAGCGCCGGGGCAGCAGGGTGGGCGGTGAGTCCAGCACGTCCGTGCTCGGCCGCAACGCGTCGAGCACCATCACCAGGTACGGCGCCAGGAACGCCAGCGCGACCAGCAGGCCGGCCAGCGGCAGCACGTACCGACGTGCCCGCCGCCAGCCGGTCAGCCGGTTGACCGCCGGCTCGGATCGCGGTGGCGTGGTCACCGGGCGGTTGACCACGGTGGTCATCGGACCGCCTCCCGCCAACTGACCACCTTCAGATAGGCAAGCACCACGACCAGGATGCCGAGCACGTTGAACACCCCGGCGGCGGCGGACATGCCGACGCTGTGCTCGGCGCTCTTGAAGGCCAGCTTGTACATGAAGGTGATCGAGGTGTCATGCCGGAAACCCGGATTGCGATCGTTCAACGTGTAGATGATGGGGAACGAGTTGAACACGTAGATGATGTTGAGCACGCTGGCCACCAGCAGCGCCGGCCGCAGCAGCGGCAGCGTCACCTGCCGGTACAGCTGCCACGGCCGGGCGCCGTCGATCCGGGCCGCCTCGTAGACCTCGTCCGGAATCGCGCTCAGGCCGGCCAACAGCACGTAGCAGGTGAACGGCAGCGAGACGAACACCCCGACCGCGATCATCGAGGGCATCGTCCAGGAGTCGTTGCCGAGGAAGTCGACCGGATGCGGCAGGATGTGCAGCGCCACCAGCACCCGGTCGATCAACCCGTGATAGAAGTCGAACAGCAGCGTGAACAGCCGGGCGGTGATCACCAGGGACGCCGCCCACGGCACGATGATCGCCCACCGCACCAGCCGCCGGCCGAAGAACTCCTTGCTGAGCAGCTGGGCCAGGCCGAGGCTGATCACGATCGTGATCAGCACGACGAACACCACCCATTCCGCGGTGTTCTTCAATACGGTGCCGAAGTCGGGATGACGCAGCACCTTGTCGAAGTTGTCCAGGCCGGCCGATCCGGTCCGCAGGCCGGTGATCGAGTAGCTATTCAGCGATGCCTTGACCAGCTCGAGGACCGGATAGGCCACCACGCCGGCGATCAGCACCAGCGCCGGGCTCAGCCAGGCCACCGCCGTCCAGAACGGCAGCCGGCCACGACTGCGTCGGCGGCTGCCCCGTCGCCCACCCGGTGGGTTGACCGGCACGAACTACCCGCCGGCCTGCGCGGTCTGTTGCAGCGCGTCCAGCACCTTCTTCGGATCCCCGTTCGGAGCCACCGCGGCACCGATCTGCTGCTGCACCGCGAGTAGCACCTTGTCCCAGGTCGGATCCTGGTTCGGCGTCAGGTGGATGTTCGGCAGCGTGTCGATGTAGACCTTGAGCGCGGTGTCGGCGGAGAAGACGTTCAGCCCGGACTTGGTGACCGGCAGGAAGCCCTCCGACTTGATCCAGGTATTGACCTGATCGGGCTGGTAGTACAGCTCGTAGAAGTCCTTCACCGCCTGCTGGTTGCCGGGCTTCTTGAACGCGTCCAGGTAGTCGGTGACGCCGTAGGTCTGCGGGCCGCTGACGTTCTGGTATGGCATCGGCGCGATCCCGTAGTTCACCTTTTTGTCCTTGTCCAGCGTGGCGGACAGCGGACCGAAGCCGACGATCATGCCGGCCTTGTTGTTCTCGAACAACGGGAACGCGCCGTCGGTGCGGTTGGTCTTACCGGGATTGTTCTGGGTCACCTTGTCGGTCACCGCGAGCTTCTTCAGGAACTGCAGCGTCTGCACGTTCCGGTCGGAGTTGATCGTCCAGTGGCCGCTGTCGTCCTGCCAGTTGCCGCCGTTGTTGAACGTCCAGATGGAGAACTCGGCCTGCGCCTCCTCCGGCCCGAGCGGCTCGGCATAGCCGACCACTCCCCCACCCAGCGCGGTCACCTTCTTGGCGTCGGCCTCGAAGTCGTTCCAGGTGGTGGGCGGCGCGCTGATCCCGGCCCGCTGGAACAGCGTCTTGTTGTAGAACAGCGCCCGGGCCGAGGACAGGTCCGGGAAGCCGTAGAGCTTGCCCTGGAAGGTGCCGCTGGTCTTGAACGAGTCCAGCAGGTCCGACTGCACCGAGGACGGCAGCACCTCATCGGCGCTGTAGAGCAGGTTGTCCTTGGCGTAGGAGGAGTAGTAGTTGATGTTCAGGATGTCCGGCGGGTTGTTGTTCTGGACCATCGTGGTGCTCTGCTGGGCGATGTCGTCCCAGCTGATGATCTGTACGTTGAGGTCGATGCTGTACTTCTGCTTGTAGGTCTTGGCGAACTGGTCCCAGAACGCCTTGGTGTGGTCGGCGGAATACTCCGCGGCAACCAGCTTGATGGAGCTGACCTGCTTGCTACCGTTACCGCCGCCACCGCTGGTGGAGCTGCCGGTGCCGCCACCGCAGCCGGCGAGAGCCATCAGTGCCGCGATCGCCGCCGCGAACAGTGCCGTACGTGTGCCTGCCATCGACTCTCCCAGTTCTCCGCCGGCGCGACCGGTCCCCGCGGTCCGCACGATTCTCCGCCGTCCTCCGACATCTGGCAATGGTGTAGACCATTGTTCTGGGTTATGGTCTACACCAGTCCCGCCGGCAAAGCCAGCACCGCTGGCCGACAAACCTCGGGCAGGTGAGATCGGCAGTGGCCTCGACTGACGCGCTGGCCAGCGGAGTTAACAGCGAGCCCACCGTGCTCGCAGTGGATGTCGGTGGCACCAGCATCAAGGCGGCGCTGTGCGGCCGGGACTGCACGGTGCTGGCAACCGCCGCCCGAGACACCCCGGTTGCCGATGGCGTGCCGGCGGTGGTCACCGCCATCTGCGCGGTCATCGAGGAACTGGCCGCTGGACACGCGGTGTCCGGGGTCGGCCTGATCCTGCCCGGCGTGGTCGATGCCGCCGGCGGCATCGCTCGGTACTCGGCGAACATCGGCTGGCGCGAGCTGGCGATCGCCGACCAGGTGGCCGGCCGGGTCGGCCTGCCAGTGGCCATCGAACACGACGTGCGCGCCGCCGGTCTGGCCGAGGCCCGGCTCGGCGCCGCCCGAGACGTGTCGGACGCGCTGTTCATCGGCATCGGCACCGGCATCGCGGCGGCCAGCATCGTCGACGGCCGGCTGGTCAGCGGTGCCGCAAACCTGGCCGGCGAGATCGGCCACCTGCCGGCCGTCCCGGACGGCGAGCGGTGCTCCTGCGGCCAGCGCGGCTGTACCGAGACCTACGCCAGTGCCGCCGCGCTGGCCCGCCGGTACCGGGATCAAACCGGCCGGCCGGCCCCGGCCGCCGAGGTGATCCGGCTGGCCGGACAGGGTGATCCGATCGCCCGGACGGTCTACGACGAGGCGCTCACCGCGCTGGCCCGAGCCCTGATCGGCTGCATCCTGCTGCTGGATCCGCAACTGGTGGTGATCGGCGGCGGCCTGTCGCTGGCCGGCGACGCGCTACTGCTGCCACTGGCCGAACGGATCCGCGCCGGTCTGGCCTGGCGTCCCGAGGTGCCGCTGCGGCCGGCCCGGTTCGGCGACCAGTCCGGCCGGATCGGGGCCGCCCTGATCGGCTGGCAGGCCGTCGCCACCCGCTAGCGTGGCTTTCGTGATCGAGCTGATCAAGTCCGAGCTGGCCGGTGCGCTGATCGCCCTGGACTTCGACGGCACGTTGTCGCCCATCGTTGCGGACCCGATGCAGGCGCGGCCGGTGCCGGGCGTGATCGACACCCTCGCGAAGCTGGCCGGACGAGGTGCCCGGATCGCGGTGGTGACCGGCCGGGACGCCAGCACGGTGCTGCGGTTGGGCGAGCTGACCCGGATCCCGGGGCTGCTGGTCAGCGGCCTGCACGGCGCCGAGACCTGGCAGGACGGTGCGCTGAGCACCCGGGACGAGCCGCCGGGACTGGCCGCGCTGCGTACCTTGTTGCCGCCGCGGCTGCCACCGGGCGTCCGGCTGGAGGACAAGCGGCTGTCGTTGGTGCTGCACACCCGGCAGGCCGAGCAGCCGGAGCAGCTGCTGGCCGAGCTGGACCGGTTCGTTCCGGCGCTGGCCGCCGAGCATGGGCTGCAGGCGCATCCGGGCAAGCTGGTGATCGAGATCCGGATTCCGGAGCTCTCCAAGGCGACCGCGCTGACCGCGCTGCTGTCTGAGGACACCACCGCCGCGCTGTTCGCCGGCGACGACCTGGGTGATCTGCCGGCGGTACGCCAGGTACGGCAGTGGGGCGAGCGGACCGGCCGGCCGGCGGTCACCGTGGCAGTGGGCGGGGTCGGCGAGCTCACCGCGACGACCGACCTCGCGCTGGCCGGCCCGGCCGAACTGGCCGAGCTGCTCGCCGAGCTGGCGGTTGACTGAGCTGGCGATTGGCTGAGCTGGCGATTGGCTGAGCTGGGGCAAAGGCCTGCCACCGTGTCGGACACCGCACGTTCAACCGGTTCTGTTTGGATGAGTCCATGACCTCCGCCGGACAACAAGATCCCGGAATGCAGGGTCCCGTGCCGAACGGCCGGATCGTGATCGACCACCTGACCAAGGTGTTCGGCCAGCAGCGCGCGGTGGACGACCTGAGCTTCACCGTCGAACCGGGTTCGGTGACCGGTTTCCTCGGTCCGAACGGCGCCGGCAAGACCACCACGCTGCGCATGCTGCTCGGCCTGATCGAGCCCACCGCGGGCACGGCCACCATCAACGGCGTGCGCTACGCGGCGCTGCCGGCGCCGGTGCAGGCCGTCGGCGCGGCGCTGGAGGCGGCCAGCTTCCATCCGGCCCACACCGGCCTGCAGCATCTGCGGATCTACTGTGCCGCGGCCGGGCTGCCGGCCAGCCGGGCCGACGACGTGCTGCACCTGGTCGGCCTCAGCGATGCCGCGAAGAAGAAGACCGCGGGCTACTCGATGGGCATGCGGCAACGGCTCGGCCTGGCCGGCACGCTGCTCGGCGATCCGCGGGTGTTGATCCTGGATGAGCCGGCCAACGGCCTTGACCCGGAAGGCATCCGCTGGCTGCGTGGCTTCTTCCGGCACCTGGCCGGCGAGGGTCGCACGGTGCTGGTGTCCAGCCACCAGCTGGCCGAGGTGCAGGAGATCGCCGATCGGGCGGTGATCCTCAACCGGGGCCGGCTGGTGCGGGCCGGCACGATGGCCGAGCTGTCCGCCGGCACCACTACCGCGGTGGTGCGCGGTCCGGACCTGCGCGGCCTGCAGCAGGCGCTGATGCGGACCGGGCTGGCCGGCAGCACCGAGCCGGACGGCTCGCTGCGGGTCCGTACCGACGACCTGCGCCAGATCGGTCATCTGGCCTTCGTCAACGGGGTGGAGTTGCACGAGCTGAGCCTCGAGGAGTTCGACCTGGAGCAGCTGTTCTTCAGCCTGACCGAGGGTGAGCATCAAGGCGCCACGTTCACCAGCCCGCACCAGCCGTCGAGTTCGCACCAACCGGGTGAGCCGCCGCTGGGGCCGGTGAACGGCTGATGCGGAACCTGATTCGGTCCGAGGTGCTCAAGACCCGCAGCACCCAGGTGTGGCTGTGGATGATCTTGCCGGCGGTCGGCTTCACCGCGCTGTCCACCATCGGGCACAGCTATGACGTCGTGCACAACTACCAGGCCGGCGACCCCGACCTCGACTACTACGGCTTGTTCACCGCATCGCAGAACGCCGGGGTGGCGCTACTGGTGATCGGTGTGCTGGGCCTGACCACCGAGTTTCGGCACAAGACGATCACCCCCACCCTGCTGGCCACCCCGGCCCGGTGGAGCCTGCTAGCCGGCAAGGCGGTGTCCTATGTGCTGTTTTCGCTCTTCTATGCCGTGATCTGCCTGGTGGTGAACTTCGCCATCGCCGGCATCTGGTTGAAGGCGGAGAACGTGCCGCTGGACTTCGGGCACGGCGTGGTGCCCGGCATCGTCAAGGCGTTCGTCTCGCTGGTGATCACCGCGGTATTCGGCCTCGGCCTGGGCGCGCTGGTACGCAATCAGGCCGCCGCGATGGTGATCGGCATCTTCTACTTCTCAGTCATCGACGGCCTGCTCAGCCTGCTGCCGTGGGAGCGCCGGGTGATCTACAAATACACCCCGGCGGCGAATCTGAACTCGTTCGTCTCGAACGGCAGGCACACCGGCCTGGATGACGTCCACCTGTTCGCGCCGCTGGTCGGCGGCCTGCTGTTCCTGCTCTGGACGCTGGCCCTGCTGGTGGCCGGCGGCTTCTTCAGCCTGAACCGAGACATCAGCTGACCAGAGCTTCGTACCCGCCGATTCTCGGCTGTGAGCAACCGCACCGTGACAGCACCAGCAGCACGGGGCCTTGCGCTGCGACCGGCCACCGATCGCGCGTAGGCTTGTCTCTCGGGTTGGTAGCCGGTCGGTGGTGAGCAGACATGGCCTTCGCGGCGCTCCCGTGTGCGTTAGGTACTCGCGAAGAAGGTGGACACCAACGTGACCGCGCAGTCGGAGACCGGCAGTGACTCGGCATCCTCGCATACCGATTTCGGGGCGAACGAGTGGCTTGTCGAGGAGATGTACGAGCGCTACCTGGCGGATCCGAACGCGGTAGACGCGGCCTGGCACGAGTTCTTCGCCGACTACCGGCCCGCCACCGGTGTGGCCGGGTCGGCACCGCACCTGGCGACCGGCAACGGGCATGGTCCGCAGGCCGAGGCTGCTGAGCAGGCCGAACCCACCGAGCCGGCCCAAGCGACTGAGCCGGCCGAACACACCGAGCCGGCCGAAGCCACTGAGCCCGCCGACCAGCCGGGGCGGGCGAAGCACGCGCAGGCGGATCGGTCCGACAGCAAACCGAGCGCGAACGGCCATCCGGCGGTGCCAGGTGCCAGCGAGTCGGCCAGCGGGGCGTCGGCGACCGACGCCGCCCCGGCGGCCGCGGCCACCGAGGCAAGCGCCAGCGCGGCCCCCGCGCCGTCAACCTCGAGCCAGCCAGCTTCGAGCCAGCCAACTTCGAGCCAGCCGGACGGCAAGGCTCGGACGACACCGGCGTGGGCCGAGCCGGCGGTGGCTCCGATGGCCGGCGCGGAGGCGTCCGTGCTGCGCGGTGCACCGGCCCGGGTGGTCAGCAACATGCAGGCCTCGCTGGAGATCCCGACCGCCACCAGCGTGCGCGCGGTGCCGGCGAAGCTGCTCGCGGACAACCGGATCATCATCAACAACCACCTGCGCCGGGCTCGTGGCGGCAAGGTCAGCTACACCCACCTGATCGGCTACGCGGTGGTTCGGGCGCTGCGGGACTTCCCGGAGATGAACCACTCCTTCGCGATGACCGCCGAGGGCAAGCCGGCAGTGGTCAAGCCGGACCATGTCAACTTCGGCCTGGCCATCGACCTGCCCGGCAAGGACGGTGGCCGGTCGCTGGTGGTGGCCGCCATCAAGGCCGCCGAGACGATGGACTTCGCCGCGTTCTGGGGTGCCTACGAGGACATCATCCGACGTGCCCGGTCCGGAAAGCTGACCGCCGATGACTTCGTCGGCTCCACCATCAGCCTGACCAACCCCGGCACCATCGGTACCAATCACTCGGTGCCCCGGCTCATGCAGGGCCAGGGCGCCATCGTCGGCGTCGGGGCGATGGAGTACCCGGCCGAGTTCAGCGGCATGCACCCGGATGCCCTGGCCGACATGGGCATCTCCAAGATCATGACGCTTACCTCGACCTACGACCACCGGATCATCCAGGGCGCGCAGAGCGGCGAGTTCCTGCGCCGGGTGCACCAACTACTCCTCGGCGAGGACAAGTTCTACTACGAGATCTTCGCCTCGCTGCGGATTCCGTACGAGCCGGCGATCTGGCTGACCGACCGGGAGTTCAGCCACGAGGGCCAGATCGACAAGGCCGCCCGGGTCATCGAGCTGATCAACGCCTACCGGACCTCCGGCCACCTGATGGCCGACACCGACCCGCTGGAGTTCAAGATCCGCAGCCATCCGGATCTGGACATCACCAAGCACGGACTGACCCTGTGGGACCTGGACCGGGAGTTCCCGGTGGGCGGCTTCGCCGGTCAGAAGCTGATGAAGCTGCGCGACATCCTCGGCGTGCTGCGCGACGCGTACTGCCGCCGGGTCGGCGTGGAGTACATGCACATCATCGATCCGGAGGAACGCGCCTGGATCCAGCAGCACATCGAGGTCAAGGGGGACGCTCCCACCAAGGAGGAGCAGAAGCACATCCTGTCCAAGCTCAACGTCGCCGAGGCGTTCGAGACGTTCCTGCAGACCAAATACGTCGGGCAGAAGCGGTTCTCCCTGGAAGGCAGCGAGACGGTGATCGCGCTGCTCGACGCGGTGCTCTCGACCGCTGCCGACGGGGAGTTGGACGAGGTCGTGATCGGCATGCCGCACCGTGGCCGGCTGAACGTACTGGCCAACATCGTCGGCAAGCCGTACGCGAAGATCTTCAACGAGTTCGAGGGCAACATCGACCCCGGCACCGCGCAGGGCTCCGGTGACGTGAAGTACCACTTGGGTGCGCACGGCACGTACGTCGCCGAGAGCGGCGCCAAGATCGCCGTGGAGCTGACCGCGAACCCGTCCCACCTGGAGGCGGTCAACCCGGTACTGGAGGGTATCGTCCGGGCCAAGCAGGACATCCTGGACAAGGGCGAGGAAGGCTTCACCGTGCTTCCGGTGCTGCTGCACGGCGACGCCGCCTTCGCCGGCCAGGGCGTGGTCGCCGAGACGCTGAACCTGTCGCAACTGCGCGGGTATCGCACCGGCGGCACGGTGCACGTGGTGGTGAACAACCAGGTCGGCTTCACCACCTCGCCGGCCCAGTCACGTTCCAGCCTGTACTGCACCGACATCGCCCGGATGATCTCGGCGCCGATCTTCCACGTCAACGGCGACGATCCGGAGGCCTGCGTCCGGGTCGCGAAGCTGGCGGTCGAGTATCGGTTGCAGTTCAAGAAGGACGTCGTCATCGACATGGTCTGCTACCGGCGGCGCGGACACAACGAGAGCGACAACCCCTCGTTCACCCAGCCGTTGATGTACGACATCATCGACAACAAGCGCAGCGTCCGGAAGCTGTACACCGAGGCGCTGATCGGCCGCGGCGACATCACCCTGGACGATGCCGAGGAGGCGCTGCGCGACTTCCGGGCGCAGTTGGAGAAGGTGTTCGTGGAGACCCGGGACGCCTCCTCGACACCACGCCAGGTGCCGCCGATGGACGACCGCGCCGAGGAGCCGGTGGTCGCGACTGCGGTCTCGGCCGAGCTGATCAAGAGCATCGGCGAGCTGTACGCCAATCACCCGGCCGGCTTCGCCGTGCACCCGCGGCTGAAGCCGCAGATCGACCGCCGGGTGGCCCAGACCACCGGCGGCGACATCGACTGGGCGACCGCCGAGTTGCTTGCCTTCGGCTCGGTCACGGTGGACGGCAAGGCGGTGCGGTTGGCCGGCCAGGATTCCCGGCGCGGCACCTTCACCCAGCGGCACGCGGTGCTGATCGACCGGAACAGCGGCGAGGAGTACACCCCGCTGCGGCACATTCCGAATGCCAAGGCACCCTTCCGGGCTTACGACTCGCTGCTGTCGGAGTACGCCGCGATGGGCTTCGAGTACGGCTACTCGGTGGCCAACAAGGACGCCCTGGTGGTCTGGGAGGCGCAGTTCGGCGACTTCGCCGACGGTGCGCAGACCATCATCGACGAGTTCATCGCCTCCGGCGAGGCGAAGTGGGGGCAGCGTTCCTCGGTGACCCTGCTGCTGCCGCACGGCTACGAGGGCCAGGGCCCGGACCACTCCTCCGGCCGGCCGGAGCGTTTCCTGCAGCTGGCTGCCGAGAACAACATGACGATCGCCATGTGCTCGACGCCGGCGAACTACTTCCACCTGCTGCGCCGCCAGGCCCTGGCCGGCCTGCACCGGCCGCTGATCGCCTTCACGCCCAAGTCATTGCTGCGGTTGAAGGCCGCGATCAGCCAGCTGCCGGAGTTCACCGACGGCCATTTCCGGCCGGTGATCGGCGACGACGGCGTGGACCCGGCCGCGGTGCGCCGAGTGGTGCTGTGCAGCGGCAAGATCTACTACGACCTGGCCGCCGCGCGCGCCGAGGCCGAGCGCACCGATGTCGCCATCGTCCGGCTGGAGCAGCTGTACCCGCTGCACGGCGACGAGGTGGCGGCGGAACTGGCCAAGTACCCCGAGGCCCAACTGGTCTGGGCACAGGAGGAGCCGGCCAACCAGGGCGCCTACCCGTTCATCGCGCTGAACCTGCCGGAGCGGCTTGCCGCGGCCGGTGACAACCGGCCGGTCTACCGGGCCTCGCGCCGTGCCTCGGCATCACCGGCGGTGGGCTCGGTGAGTGTGCACGAGGCGCAGCAGCGCGAGGTGGTCGCGACCGCGCTGGGTTAGCCGGGTGCTGAGCGAGGACCGTCCGGTCCGGTGGGGTTTTCTCGGCGCGGGCGGCATCGCCACGAAGGTGGCGCGTGACCTGGTGAGCACGCCGGGCAATGTGCTGGCGGCGGTGGCCGCTCGGGACCTCGATCGGGCTGAGGACTTCGCCGCACGGTTCGGGTCAGCCGGCGTTCATGCCTACGGCGACTACCGAACGCTGATGGATGACCCGGAGGTCGACGTGGTCTACATCGCGACCACCCATCCGATGCACCGGGAGCAGGCGCTGCTCGCCATCGAGGCCGGCAAACCGGTGCTGATCGAGAAGCCGGTGTGCCTGACCGCGCGTGACACCTCGGAGGTCTTCGACGCGGCCGCGGCAGCCGGCGTGTTCGCGATGGAAGCCATGTGGATGCGGACCAATCCGTTGATCCGCGAGATCCAGCGACTGATCGCCGACGGTGCCATCGGCGAGGTGCGCTCGGTACGGGCCGAGATGGCGCTCGGCCTGCCGTTCGATTCGAGCCATCGGCTGTACGACCTGGCCAATGGTGGCGGCGCGCTGCTCGATCTCGGCGTGTACCCGGTGACGTTCGCCTGGCTCTTCCTGGGGGAACCCGATCGAGTTGCGGTGAGCGGCTCGCTCGCGCCGACCGGTGCCGACGCCACGGTCGCCATGCAGTGGGGCTTCGCCGACGGCCGGGACGCCCAGCTGTGGTGTTCGGCTCCGGTCGGCGGCCCGTACCGGGGGCTGATCCTCGGTACCGAGGGTTGGATCGAGACCGAGGGCCGGTTCCATCGGCCGACCGGCCTGGTGCTACGGAGGGCGGACGGCGAACGGCGCTTCGCCGACCCGCTGGATTCCTCGCTGCCGGGCTATCGTCCGGAGATCGAGGAGGTCGAGCGGTGCCTGCGGGCCGGGCTGCTTCACAGTGAGCTGGTGCCACCAGCCGAAACCATCGCCATCATGCGGTTGCTGGACGCGGCGCGGGCCGAGCTCGGGGTGCGCTATCCCGGCGAAGACGCTTCTTTTGCTGAGGGAGATTGAGAATGTACTTTACCGACAGGGGCATTGAGGAACTCGAACAGCGGCGCGGGGACGAGCAGGTCAGCATTACCTGGCTCGCCGAGCGGCTGCAGACGTTCGTAGATCTGAACCCGGAGTTCGAGACGGCGGTGGAGCGGCTGGCTACCTGGCTCGCGCGGGCTGATGATGAGGATGAGTAGGGTTTTGAGTTAAAGGCAAAGACCAAAGCGCAGCGACGAGGACGTAGCGCTTGGGGTTAGTTGCATTGCTGACTTGCGGTTTGCCTTTCTTGATAAGGTGATTCGCGAACATCATGCTTGCCTATCGACGTATGGTGAAGTAGAATCGAATATGTGATCGAGCAGCTGGCCACCGCTACGGACGACGTGCTGCTCGCTGAGATCGTGGAGTTGGAGGCGGAGCTTTCTCGGTTGCAGTACCGGCAGTTGGCGGTGCTGGCCGAGCTGAACTCGCGTAATGTGCCGAGTTCGCTGGGCTTTCGCGGGTTGGCTGATCTGATCTCGGTGCAGGTGCGGTGCACTCGTGCGGAGGCGCGGAAGCGGGCGCGGGCCGTCGAGCGGTTCGGTGCCCGGCGCAGCCTGACCGGTGAAACTTTGGAGCCGGTCCATCCGCGTACCGCCAAGACGTTGTCGACCGGTGAGATCAGCTGCGACCATGCGGCCGCGGTCGCCGAAACGGTGGAGGCCATCCCGGAGCGGGAGCGGGCCGAGCATGCCGAGCCGGTGGAGGCGACCCTGCTGGAGCATGCCCGGACCAGCGATCCGCGCACGATCCGGTTGCTGGGTCAGCGGATTCTGGCTCATCTGGATCCGGACGGTCCGAGCCCGGATGAGCAGCGGCTGCAGCAGGCCCACCGGCGCGTTTCGCTGAACCGGCTCGAAGACGGCACCGGACTGCTGGAGGGCCGGCTGTCCCCGTCCTGTCAGGCCATTTGGGAAGCCATCCTCACCCCGCTCGCCGCCGCCCGGCCGGACGACGCTCTGGGTCCGGACGACCGCACCATCAGCCAGCGCGTGCACGACGCGTTCGAAGAAGCCGGCCGCCGCTTGCTGGCTGCAGGTGACCTGCCGAACCACGCCGGACTACCGAGTCAGTTGATCATCACCATGAGCCTGACCGACCTGGAACGGCGAGCCGGACGCGCCACCACCCACCACGGCGGCACCTTGAGCATCGCCGATGCCCTCCGGCTGGCCGCTGACGGAAACGTCCTGCCGGCAATCCTCAACGACGCCGGCGGCATCCTCGCCTACGGCACCGGACGCCGATTCGCCACACCCGGCCTACGCAAAGCAGCCTTCGCCCGAGACCGTGGCTGCACGTTTCCCGGCTGTGCTCGCACCGCCGCCCAGTCCGAGCTTCACCACGCCACCGACTGGGCAAAAGGCGGCGAAACCAACCTCGACAACCTCGCAATAGCCTGCGGCTACCACAACAAATTTGCACCGAAGCACGGATGGGCCACGGTGCTGATCGACGGAGTACCGCACTGGCAACCGCCAGCCTGGCACCCCGACCAGCGACCACAACGCAACTACCTACACCGCCCCGAGCTGCTCGCTCCTCAGCGAAACTGACAGAGAGCATGTGGTGGTGCCGCTCGTGGCGGCGGTCTGACTCTGAAACCGATTGACGCCCTGAGGCTGTCCTTGAGTGGATCGGTCGGCTGTCGCCGCGGGTGGTGCTGTGGCGTCAC
>Ga0157372_10000375_pt1 | contig 49488 bp, 31 predicted proteins | sample C55metaG_FD_115307 | JGI IMG/M metagenome (GOLD analysis project Ga0157372, IMG submission 115307) | Corn rhizosphere microbial communities from Kellogg Biological Station, Michigan, USA - C5-5 metaG | ecosystem: Host-associated > Plants > Roots > Rhizosphere > Soil | place: USA: Michigan...
ACACTCAGGACACCCTATTCATCGCGGGTCAAGAATCGAAGCCGCGACGTGAGCAATTGTTGCTGCGCACGCATACTTCTCCGGTGCAGATTCGCACCATGGAAAAGTTGAAGCCGCCGCTGCGAATTCTGATTCCTGGAAAAGTACATCGCAACGATCCTCCCGACGCCAGCCACTCGCCGATGTTTCATCAGGTCGAAGGCCTGGCGGTCGATAACGACATCACCTTCGGCGATTTGAAAGGCACGCTCGACCATGCCATGAAGGCGCTGTTCGGATCGGATGTGAAGACCAGCTTCCGGCCGTCGTTCTTCCCTTTCACTGAGCCAAGCGCGGAAATGTTCGTATCGTGTTTCGTCTGCGGAGGCAGCGGCAAGCGCGGGTCTGACAATGCGCCGTGCCGTCCCTGCAAGCAAACGGGATGGATTGAGATTCTGGGCTGCGGCATGGTTGATCCGAATGTTTTTGAGTTCGTGAAGCACAACGGTTATGACCCGGAAACAATTTCCGGTTTTGCTTTTGGAATGGGAGTAGATCGGATCGCCATGCTGAAATATGGCCTCGATGATCTGCAGTTGTTCTTTCAAGGCGACGTGAGATTTTTACAGCAGTTTGGTTAGGTTGGCAAAAAACATGTGGCGCGGGCGCCCTCGCCCGCGAAAGTTCGATAAAGAGATATGAAACTTTCCGCAAATTGGATTCGCGAATTTATCGATCTGCCGGTGGACGATGAGCAGCTTGCGGAAGGCCTGACCTCGATTGGCATTGCGGTCGAAGGCGTCTCTGGCGAAGGCGCGAACACGGTTTTCGAAATGGAGATCGGAACAAATCGCCCCGATGCGATGAATCATTATGGGGTCGCACGCGAGGCGGCGGCGTTATGTAAAGTTCCGCTGAAACCGATTGAAAGCTCGCCGGCTAAAGCCGCGAATTTCTCAGATACCCCTAACGGAACGGCTGAAGCCGCGCCCTCCCTAAAGTCGGAGAGGAATTCAACATTTCAAATCGAGATCGATGACCGCGAAGGTTGTGCGCGGTACACTGCGCAAATTATTCGCGGAGTAAAAATCAAATCTTCTCCCGAGAAAATCGTTGGCCGTCTGGCGCTGGTGGATCAGCGGGCGATTAACAATGCTGCTGACGCTTCAAATTACACCTTGTGGGAGATGGGGCATCCGACGCACGCGTTTGATCTTGACCTGCTGGAGGGCGGCAAGATCATCGTGCGCCGCGCGCGACAAGGCGAAACGCTGAAGACACTCGACGGAATCGAGCGCAAACTTTCATCCGACGACCTGATCATCGCCGACGGAAAAAGACCCGTCGCGCTTGCTGGAGTCATGGGCGGATTCGACACCATGATCACCGAGAAGACGAAAAACATTTTGATCGAATCTGCCTGGTTCGATCCGGTCGCGGTCAGAAAAACCGCTCGCCGGCATGGGTTACACACCGATGCTTCGCATCGCTTTGAACGTGGCGCCGACTATGCGGCCACCAGCCTGGCATGTTCTCTGGTCGCGCATCGCATTATCGAATCCGGGGGTGGCGAAATCATCGGCGATCAGATTGATGCGATCGCGCGCGAGCTGGATCAGGCGCCGATCTCAATCCGCCTGACGCAAGTGCAGCGGATTCTGGGCAGCAAGCAGCAGGTCGAGGAGATTGTGTCAATCCTCAAGCGGCTGGCTTTCGAACTGGTTCCAGAGCCGGACTCGCAGCCGCAATTTCTGGTTCGCATTCCGAGTTGGCGCCTGGATGTCGAGCGGGAAATTGATTTGATCGAGGAAATCGCGCGCCTGCATGGCTATAACAACTTTCCCAATACTCTGCCCGCATTCGCCGGCGCGGTCGTGGAAAACCCTAACGCTGCTAGGGAAGCCAAGTTGCGATGTTCCCTCCTCGCATTAGGCTACGACGAAGCTGTGTCGCTGAGCTTCATTTCGCACCAAGATGCGGAGACGTTTTCAGACTCGCCGCTGATTGAACTAGCAAATCCGCTGAGCGAAGAAGCTTCCCTGATGCGAAGTTCGCTGGTTCCGGGAATGCTCGACATGCTTTCCTACAATCTGAATCGCGGGACGGAAAATGTTCGCCTCTTCGAGATTGGCGATATTTACCACGCCGCGGGCGATGGCGCTACAGAGCATCGCCGCATCTGCCTGGGCGCGACCCTCGCGGCGTTGCGACATGACATTCCTCAAGGCACGCTGCTGGATAAAAGCAAAAAAGAGTCGCATCTCGATATTTTTCGATCGTTTAAGGGTGACGTGTCGACGCTGCTGCGAAACTTCGAGCGCAAGGCTCTGACCTTCGACGCGAAGGCCGCTGAATATTATCAGCCAGGAGAATCGGCCAGAGCGCTACTCGACGGTGAAACGGTTGCGCTGTTCGGGAAGCTTGCATCCGAAACTGCTGCCGCGCGGAAGTTGAAGCATGACGTTTTCATCGCGGAAGTATTCGCCGATCGACTGTATGCGAGGCCTGCGCGTGAAATGCTGTACCGTCCCATCGCGAAGTTTCCCGCGGTGGAGCGCGACTTTTCGTTCATATTCAAAGATGAAATTGTTTTTAGCAAGATCAAGGCGGCCATTCAGTCGATCCACTTGAAAGACTTGCGCAGCTTTGCTCCGCTTGAAATTTTTCGCGGCGGATCGGTGCCGGCTGCCAGCTACTCGATTCTCCTGCGTGCAAAATTTCAGTCGTATGCCCATACGCTGCGCGAGGATGAAGTGAACGACTGGTCGGCAAAGATCGTCGCCGCTCTTCAGCAACTCGGCGGCACGCAAAGAGCATAGCGTTCCGCCATTCGCTGAAACCGGCCATCCCGAGCGAAGTCGAGGTACCTGCTTCTCGCCGGCAGGTTCGGCGCTGCTTGCAACAGCAGGTCCCTCGACTTCGCTCGGGATGACAGAGTTGGAAGCTTTGAAGGATGACGGTGGGGCGGCCTTGGACGACCACAGTTGGGGTATTTTTGTTGAAGATTTAGAATGAGCGCAGCATGTCCGATGCCGTCAAAATCATCGAATGTCCCCGCGATGCTTGGCAAGGCTTGCAAGCGCATGTTCCAGCCGATCTGAAAGTGTCTTACCTGAATGCCTTGATCAGTGCGGGATTCAAGCACATTGATGCGGTGTCATTTGTCTCCTCCAAGGCCGTCCCGCAGATGGCGGATTCGGAAGACGTGCTCAAAGAACTCGACCCGCCGGATGACGTTGAAATTATCGGTATTGTGGTAAATGAAAAAGGCGCGCAACGGGCAATCAATACGCAAGCGGTGACTACGCTCGGATTCCCCTACTCGATCTCACCTACTTTTCTGCAAAAAAATCAGCGCCAGACTCCCGAGGAGTCGCTGGACGGACTGGAGCAGGTGCAGAAAAAAGCCGACGACAATGGCCTTGATATTGTCGTTTATATTTCCATGGCGTTCGGCAATCCGTATGGCGATCCGTGGAATATCGAAGAAGTCGTCAACGCGGTGGACGTACTTGAGTCCAGCGGAATAAAAACGATTTCTCTTGCCGACACTGTGGGCCTCGCTTCAGCAGACCAGGTTCGAGAGTTGGTCTCGGGGGTGATGGAAAAATTCTCATATCTGGAAATCGGAGCGCATCTTCACAGCCGGCCAGAACTCGCGGAACACAAGATTCTGTCTGCGTATGACGCAGGTTGCCGTCGCTTCGATTCCGCGATCGGTGGACTCGGCGGATGCCCATTCGCGCAGGATGCATTGGTTGGGAATATTCCCACCGAACGCGTGCTGGAAGCGCTGAAACAACGGGATGCCGAGGTGCCGAAGTTGAAATCGCTGGATACTCTACTGCGAGCTTCGGCAGAAATTGCCGCGAGATATACACAATCGCATGCGGCGGATTAGGCCGCTAAGTGCCCAAAAGCATTAACCACAAAGGGCACGAAGGTTCACGAAGGAAACGGCTTCATGATTTATACGGTTTGAATCCCGCCAATTGCATACCACGTTGCGCTTCCGGATTTTCCATAAAAACCTTCCAGATATATCCAGTACGGGCATTCTCCGCCATGACCATAGTGATGCCGGCATCGATCCCGACCACGTCCGTGTCATACCAGTTCTTCAGGGGATTCAGGCCATCCACAAAACCGTAGCCGCTCCACGCTTGCGGATATCTGTTACGAATAGTGCGCAAGACCTGCATTGTCTCCTGCGGCAAAAATGCCAGCGACCCGCCCGCGGCGTGAGGCGCTACCGTGCCATCGATCGGTCCAGTTGCTGGCGGGCCGCCCCAAACTACATAGCCGTTGGGCGAATCCGAGGCGGTGATGCCCCACAAATCGGCACCGAAATAGGGGAATTGCCGGTGTAGTTCCATGCAGAAACGGCGATGCACTCTTGTGGCGGTCACTGAGTTCTGAAAGTAATCGGCATATTTGTCGCGCTTGCCGCGAAAATCAAACCAGGCTTGCGAATACTGGTGCACAAACAGCGGCGCAAACGACCCGATGTAGCGCATGCCTTCGTAGTCAAAAGGAATACGCTTCCAAGCGTCCCACGCCTCTGGCCGCAATGGATACGTGGGCGAACCCATCCCGAGCAGGTACATCATCATCATTTCGTTGTAGTAGTCCCATCGGTACGGGAGAAACCCAGCTTCCGGCAACCAGCCATGGGATAACAACGATGTGTCTTCGGAAAGCCACGTCCACTCCACACGGTTGGTGATCGAGTGCGCCAGCAGCGTTATGTCAGTGTCGCGGAAATGAGTACGGCAGGTCAGAATGCCGCATAGCAAAATCGCGGTATCGATCGAAGAGATTTCCGAATCCCACACTCTTTCGCCGGTATTGATATTTGCAAAGTGATAGAAGAAGCCGCGATGGTTCGGCAGCTTGTCATGCAAAAACTTTAGCGTTGTGAGAACGCGCTCGCGGGCTTCGGCGCGCGAAATGTATCCGCGCATGTCGCCGATGCAGAGTGCGGTCAATCCAAAGCCGGTAGCGGCAATGCTGGCAACGATGGCGTTATCGCTGGCGGCTTTGCGGGCGTTGCAGCGGTCCTTAACCAAGCCGGTTTCAGGGCTGGCCTGCTCGTAGAAATAGCAGCAAGTCAGGCGTTCCAATTCATCGAGCAGTTGGTCGTCCTCAGGAGAAAACGGCGAGGGTGGAGTTTTAGCGGGGGCCGTTGGCGTGGATGGTTGTCCCCATAACGAGATAGTCCCGCTGAATGGCGCCAGCGCCGCAGCTTTCCCAATGCTTCCGAGTAGCTGCCGTCGCGAGAGACGAGGACTCCTTCCCACGAAAGGATGTTAAACGATATTCGCACCCCACACGACCGGCGGGATTGACTGAGATGGGACTGTACCTTGACTGCCGATCGCGGCATGATATTAAGAGTCAAGATGAGTCGAAAAAGAAAAGTCGGCATAGTCGTCGTCATAATACTGGCGGGCGCGGCCGCCGCCGTGTGGGGAGTGCGTCATGTTAAGAACCGCACTACCACCCTGCGCGGTGCGGTGATTACGGCAAACTCCGACCCTCGCAAGCAGTTGCCAGTCGGCGGAGTTGAGATTACTGCGACCGATGGATTTTCGACCGTGCGGACATCGTCTGATCCGACGGGATTGTTCACCGTCGCATTGCGCAAGCGCATTTTTCGCAATCACCCGGTGACGTTGCATTTCCGTCACATGGATTACGCGCCGCTCAATATGAACGTTCTGGCATCCGGGAAAATTTATATCGCCGAAATGACGCCCATCCAACCGGAGAAGCCGATCGAGCGCAGTTTAGCGACCCAGACTATTTCAAACAATATCGTGGTGCGGTATTCGATCAAGACCGCAACAGTGATGAATGTCGGCAGCGCAGTGCGGCCGTTCGAGGTCCAGAACAAAGGCAACGTATTGTGTAGCGAGCGTCCTCCCTGTTCGCCGGACGGAAAATGGAAAGCAGCAATCGGAGCAGCCACTCTGGATGCCGGCGTCGGCAACCAGTTCCGCAACATTCGTGCGTCATGCATCGCGGGGCCGTGTCCGTTTACCCGCATTGATGCGCCAAAAATCGAACAAGAAGGTCGTATCATCACCGTCGACGCCACGATCTGGTCGGATACAGCGACTTTTCTCGTTGAAGCTGAAGTAGTTCATCCCATGATGAGCGACCTGGTGCGAAACTCCTACCCAGTTATTTTCGGCGACGCGTTAAACTTCACTCTGCCTCCTGCGGCGGAAGGCGTGAGTTTGCAGGCTGAGTTAAATGGTGAAAGCATTGTCTTCCCCCTCGGCCCCGCGCTCGTCTTGAGCTGGGCCGATTGCAACGTCCGCGAAAATCCTGATCAGACACGTGTCTACCGATGCACTCTCAAGCCCGAGTATCGCTGGACCCATTCGCGCACCTAGGCTTTAGGGTTGACGACGCACAACTCTCCAGCGTAGAAGAGCATCTTTGAGTGGTTCCGACGAGAGACTTAGCTTGTTCCGCCCGGAGGTGTTCCCCATGAAGTCCGCCATTCAGCGTGCCTCGTTTCTGTTTTGTTTTCTTTCCTTCCTGTTTCTAGCCCCGAACGTCTGGGCACAATATGGCTCCAGTATCGAAGGAGTGGTTTCTGACCAGAGCGGCGCGGCTGTAGCGGGTGCAACGGTGACCGCCACTAACCAGGCGACCGGTGTCGCCCGTGGCACCCAGACCAATGATTCTGGAGTCTACCGGATCGCGGGCCTACCACCGGGGAACTACAATGTGTCGGCGGAGGCTGCTAGCTTCAAGAATCAGACTACGCCTAACGTAGTCGTGACCGCGGAAGCAGTGCGGGGCTTAAATCTATCTTTGCAACCGGGGGGGACGCAGGAGAGCATCACGGTGTCGGCAGCAGGGGTGGGTCTGGATACTGAAAATGCTAGTGTCACTGGGACAATAACTGCCCAGGAAGTAACGGACCTGCCGTCGTTCGGCCGGGATCCTTATAATTTGCTGCGGCTAACTCCAGGCGTGTTCAGCGATGCATCTCGCCAGGCCAACGGAAACTCGCTCGCAATTCCTCAGCAGGTCGGGCCGGGCGGTTCCAACAGTCAAATATTCCAGACCGAAAACCAAGTGCAAGCTATCGCAGATGGACAGCGCGTCTCGGCCAATGACTACGTGCTCGACGGCGTAAGTGTTAATAGTCTGGAATGGGGCGGAGCTGCGGTGGTTACGCCGAACGAGGAATCGGTTCAAGAAATCACGGTCGCTTCGAACACTTATTCGGCTCAAGATGGACGTAACTCGGGTGCCCAAGTAAAGGTACTTTCAAAGAGCGGGACCAACAATTTCCACGGTAGCGCGTTGTTCAAGATTAACGACAAAGGGCTCAATGCCTTTAATAAGTTCGAAGGCCCGACAAATTTGCCCGCGTCGCAGCTTACTTGTGAGAGCGGGACGCCAAGCCAGTTCATGCTGGTTGCGCGGCAATGCCCTGGACGGGTCGATCAAAAGTACCGCGATTTCGCCGGCAGCGTCGGTGGGCCGATCCTAAAGGACAAGTTATTTTTCTTCTTCTCATATGAGGGCGTGCGGCTCTCGAACAATGCATTGGTTCGCTCGCAGACTTTGGAGACCCCACAGTTCGAGCAATATGTTGTGCAGAATAACCCGGGCAGCCTTGCCGCAAAAATATTCAGTACTCCCGGAATTACGCCACGAATTTCTTCCATCGACGGTGCCGAGACGGACTGCTGTTCGTTTACTCCGAACTATGGCCTCGGAAGATGGTATCCGGCGGGAGCCGCAGCTGTGGGCAATGGTCCTGATGGAATTCCTGATTGGGGAGTTTTCGATTTGACCGAACCCAACAGGAGTAGCGGAAACCAATATAACGGGCGGGTTGACTACACTCACGGAAACGATCAGTTCTTTCTTAGTACCTATATCGTAAGGCTCAACAACTTCAATGGCGGGGCCAGACCGATAGACGACTTATCGCTTTTGCCCCACAATTACTCCGGCACTATCGGCTGGAGTCGCGCTTTGAGCCCAACACTACTCAACGAATTGCGCGTCAATTTCACTCGATGGGATTTCGACCAACGCCAGCCGGTGGGCACCACCGACTTTGGAATTCCGCAGATCAGGCTCTTCGATTTTGATATCGGCGGCTTCAACTCGAACGATAGTTTCTTAGGGCTGCCCCAAAGCTCGACAACACCCGGGGCACTGGCGCAAAACACCTATGGTCTGGCGGACACGTTAAGCTGGGTCAATCATGAGCATGCTTGGAAATTCGGCGTCGAAATTCGGCGAGAGCAGAACAACAACGATCAACCGGGCGCCGAACGACCGCAGTATCAGTTTCGCGGACTGATGAATTTCGCAAATGACGCGTGCTGTTTTTTTGAACAGGTTGAAGTGAATCCGGCAGGAGGTCCTCTGAACGAACAGCGCTATTTTCGAACAAGTAACTATGGGCTATTTGCTCAGGATGATTGGAAATTGCGTCCGAATTTGACTCTTAACTTAGGCCTTCGCTGGGAATACTTCGGCCCGTTGAGCGAAGCAAATGGGATTCTCAGCAATTATGTTTTGGGTTCCGATTGGGTGGTCAATGGGAACGTGTGTGGACCTGCGCCGCTGGCGAACCGCTGCCATAACGGACACCAACTTTATTCTCCCGAATACCACAATTTTGGCCCACGCCTTGGCTTCGCATGGTCTCCCAACTTTGGTCATGACAAGGTCGTCTTCCGCGGTGGCTTCGGCATAGTGTTCAACCGCGATTCGGATGCGGTTTTTGATAACGTGCGTCAGGACACTCCGTTCTCTGCCCTCGCGACCGCATGCTGCGTCTTCGACCCCGGGCCGATCGTCGGCCCTCCCCCAGGATCGAACGTCCTCTACTCTCTGGGATCGAACAAACAAGCGAACAGCTATCCCATCAATCCAGCATTTTCCAATGGCGTCGCTCCTGATGGTGCGCTTTGCGCTAGTCCAGGTTGTGCCACCATCAACCCCGTTTCTTTATTCGCAGCGCTTCCTAATGAACCAAACCCTTACGTCTATGTCTTTTCGTATCAGGCGCAGCTTGAGCCTATCAACAATTGGGTATTCAAGCTCGGATATCAGGGAAGCAGGAGCCGCAAATTAGTGCGCACTATTGACCTGAACCGCCTCGTACCCGGCGACACTTTCGACGGAACGCAGGACAAGATACAACATGACGGAGCAAATGTTCTGCCCTGTGGTGCAGGCAATCCGACTTGCGCAGCTCAAGGAGCAACCGGGAACAACCGCTTCCTCAATATTTACACGCCATTGCCGGATGTGAACGCGAGTTTCGACGCCGCTGTCCTTAGCGTTGACCGCAAATTCGGTCACGGATTTCAAGCGAACGGATCATACACTTGGAGCCACGCTATCGACACCTCCTCATATGAACTCGGATTCCAACAGACGGATCCTGCGAATCAGGCAATCGACCGCGGCAATTCCGATTTCGACATTCGTCAAAATCTTGTCATTGCAGGGACTTGGCAGTCGCCTTACATTGGGGGCAGGGACAGCTGGATGGGACAGGCCGTTGGAGGATGGTCAATCAGCGGCATATTAAGCAAACATTCTGGCTTCTCCTTCCCAGCCTTGATCGGAAGTTGCAATACAAATGATGATCGAAATGGCGATGGATACTGCCCAGACCTTCCGGCCGGGTTCGCGGGAACTGGCTTTATCGCTAACCCGACCAAGCAGCAGTACATAAATGGAATGTTTCCAGGCTGCGGCTCGGTCAATGGTTCGGTTACACAGGCCTCATGCCCGATCTTTGACATTACCACTCGGGGACCGGGCTGCCGTTGCCGCAATATTTTCAAAGGACCGGGTTACACATCTGTTGACATGGCGCTCGGAAAAGACTTCGGCGTTCCACGAACCTCGTTCCTGGGCGAGGGGGCGAAGCTGGCCTTCCGAGCAAATTTTTTCAATATTTTCAATATATTGAACTTGTCGCCATTTATACCAGCGACGGCGCCGACGGACATAGTAAACACGAATCAGTTTGGCCGTGCGCCGGATGGTCTGGCCGGTCGGGTGATCGAATTCCAGGCAAGACTGTCGTTCTGACGCTTGCAGCCTTCTCTGATCTGGGCGGGACCGATTCCCGCCCACTTTTATTTTGAGACTAAAGACGGCCGTAGTATTGAGCGGCTGACTGGCACCGTTTCCTGAATAACCGCAAAGCGATCCGGCGTCACTGCCGTACAGTCCCCACTAACTGCTACTGCCCGAACGACACGTTCAGCCCCGTGGTAAGAATCACGTCGTTCTGTTTTTTCCCCGCTGGCGGGTTGGTGACGTACACGTCCGCAAAAGAATTCTGCCAGCCGAAACGTTTGCTGATCTTGGTGACCGAAGCAAAATCGAATGTGCCGCGGAAATTGCCCGCGCTGTTGAGGTCGGGAAAGAAGTACAGCTTTTGGTTTAGGACGGTGCTTTTGCCCAGCTTGTGCATCAGTTCTTCGCCCAGGGTGAGAGCCACCAGGTTGCGCTGCAGCGTGGTATAGGACTCACGCGTGTAGTTCACACCGCCCAAGAAATCCAGCGTTGTGTTGTCATTTTTAATTGCGTGATAACCGAGACCTCCGCCGAACACCGACCGCAAATTCAGGCCCTGCAGAGCATCGGCAAAAAAGTCAGCAGCGGCGAAAACAAACGTCTTCGGGTTCAAGTCGTGGTCGTACCGAATACCGCCCGCTTCGGTGTTGGCCGTGGTCGAACTGACACTTGAGTTTGTTGGTGGAGGGAAAGGGTTAGCGACCACGGTTGTGCTGGTGGCGTAAACGGTATTAGCGTACATACCCAGCTTGGACTTTAGACTTTGCCGTGCCGCTAGAAATCCAATTGCCAGATTAGTCGTCTCGCTGTTGCCGCCGGTGAATGAAAATCCTGCATTCAACCCTCCCTTCCATCCCTGAAGCAGCGACGCTTTTTCCATTTTTTCGTAGGCGGCTTGTTGCGACAGGCCTTTTACACTTCCTACCGGCGTCGCGACTTCGCCAGATGAGGTGGCAACCTTGACGGTATCATCCCTAGTCGAGACTGGCCCGACAGCGGTCTTGCCATTCGGTAGTTCCACGCGTAGCGGTCCGCTGCTATCGATACCCTTGACCGAATCCCACTTCAAGGTGATGTCTCCGGCGTATTCAGTGTGCAGGACCAGGGTTTTGCCATCAGACTGAACAATAGTGCCCGTGAGGCGGTCTCCATTGTTCAGCGAAACCTGGTCCCCCAGAGCAGGAACGGCGGCAACAATAACGATCAACGCGAAAAAACTGACTAATTGGCGCACAAATCCCTCCATTCAGGACTGCGCAATTAGTAGCTACTTAGGTGAAAGAGGTTGTACCGAATCTGGGGACACCTCGACGTTGCCGCGGGAATTTTAGGGCTTGGCTTTGATCTCGAGATCGGTTGCATGGCCGTCATCGGTAATCGTCACGCTGACCATGTGATGGTCGGCATCTCGCTCGGCTTGCCCGGCAGTGCTCCCCGCCGTGTAGACCGCGGCGGAGTTCTGCCCGTAAACCTCGACTCGCAATTGAGTCCACCAGGGGTGGTAACTGCCTTCGTGCTGGCCAATGTGCACTTTGACTGAATCGGCGGCGGCTTCACAGGTAAATTGCATTCGCAGGAACTCGCCGCGCTTGTATGCCATGGTCTTCCCGTCATCCTGATACAGCGAGCCCTTGCAATCGCGCCCGGGGTAGACGCGCAGGGTGAGAGGTCCGTTTAGAACTTCGTTCGTGCTCTGGGTCAACGGTTGCACGGGCACAATTGCGCCCTCGCGCACAAAGACCGGCAAAACCTGCAATGTGGGATGAATCATGGCCTGCATCGGTGCGGCCGCCAAAGCATCTGCCTGACTCAAACGCTCCCCGCTCCAATACTCGTACCAGTCTCCGGGAGGAAATTTCACCGCATATGCATCCGGCTTTTCCGGGAATGGTGCCGGCGCAACCAGCAAGTCGGAGCCGAATATAAATTCGTTTCCGGTGTCGAGATCAAGCGGATGCTTATCGGCGGCAGCGTCAGGAAACTCGACAAATAACGGTCGCAGGACCGGCACTCCGGTCCGCGACATTTCTTCAACCGCAGTGTAGAGATACGGCATCAGTTTGTAACGTTCTTCGATATAACGGCGTCGGATATTTTCCTGCTCGGGTCCATCCACCCAAGGCTCGCGGTGCGGAGTTCCCTTCTCGCTATGATTGCGGTCGATTGGCTGAAATGTCGCTAATTCCGTCCACTTGGTGAGGAGTTCGGGAGTGGGCGTGCCGATGAAGCCGCCGCCGTCTGCTCCGGCCATGCCGAAGCCGCTCAAGCCGAGGTTCTCGAGCATAGGAGTGGTCAGCCGCAAATGGTTCCAGGTGGCGCTGTTATCGCCGGTCCACGTCTCCGCATAGCGCTGACCTCCCGCGTACGTTGCGCGGGTGAGCACAAACGGCCGTTCGTCGGGAGAAATCTTGAGCAATCCTTCATATGTAGCTCGCGAGTTCTCCATCCCGTAAACGTCGTGGATTTCGAAATGCCTGGCAGTGCGCCGCTTGAAACCGGGCTCGTCAATCTGGTGCTGGACATCGCCAGGAATGGTCTTATCCGGCGTACTGAAGACCGACGGCTCATTCATGTCGTTCCAGAATCCAGCGACGCCATCCGACACAAAAGTCTTGTAAAGACTTCCCCACCACTCGCGCGTACTTTGCCGCGTGAAGTCGGGGAACACGGACGGCCCTGGCCATACCGTGCCAACAAAAATCGAGCCGTCGGGATTCTTTACGAAGTGATCACCAGCGACGCCAGTATCAAAGGGAGCGTAATTTGCGTTGGGCAAGAAGGCGATGTGCAGATCGGTGATAGTCACAACGTGAAAATTTTCTTTTTTGAGATCGGCAAGCATCTGCACGAAATTAGGAAACTTTTCTTGATCGATCGTGAATGGTCTGTTCTTGATCTGAAAATCGATGTCGAGATAAAGCCCGTCCGCCGGAATCCGTTCCGACCTGAATTTTGCCGCAATTTCGCGCAGCTCCGCTTCCGTCATATAGCTGTAGCGTGACTGCTGATAACCCAGCGACCACAGTGGCGGCAAAGGCGGCGGCCCAGTCAGCCAGGCATACGTTTTCAGAACTTCTTTCGGGTCGGGACCGTAAAGCAAGTAGTAATCGATCGGCCCACCATCAGCCCCGAACGAATAAACCCCGTCAGTCTGCTTGCCGAAATCAAAACTGGTGCGCCATGTATTGTCCAGCAGCACGCCTACAGTGCGGCCTGCACGCATAGTCAGAAAAAATGGAATGCTTTTGTAAATTGGGTCGGTCGATTCCTGAAAATTGTAGGCGTCGGTATTCCACATGCTGAACGCCTGGTTGCGGCGATCAAGCGGACCAACCTTATCGCCTAATCCAAAGTAGTGCTCATCCAATGGCATTTTTTTGTAGATGCGAAAGGCCTTGTCGTGAAACTCTGCCGGCCACCCGGGAGCATCTTCCTGAAGAATATTTCCTTGAAGATCGGTTACGACAAGGCGCAGCGTCGCGCGTTCGATTTGGACACGCAGATTTTTGGTATCAAAGCCGACCGCTGCTTTCGTGTTCTCCGGAGTCACGGTTGCACGCTGTTCTCGAGAAGAAGACAGAACAGCCCATGAGGCATCTTCCGGCAACACTCCATCGCGACCAATACGCACGCGGATGACGTCGTCGCGCAGAGCGGTGATTTGAATGATGGCTTTTCCGCTGCTGACTTCAATGCCGTTAGGAAGAGCCTTGGCGCCAGAAAATTCGGATAATTCTGTCGAGGTCTGACCTTGAGATTTCTGCGGCTGGCTGGCGAAAGCATTAGTCGCAAGTAAAAGGAGGAGAAGAGCGCCACCGCGGACAATCGTAGTTAAGTGCATGTAGAGGTCGATTTTATGGTGTCGACCTACATCTCCACAATCTTTGTCATCCCGAACCTGCACTCCGGAGGAGGGCAGGTGAGGGATCTTACGAAACGCGTGAGACTGCATGGACGTGATAAGGATGCTGATTCGTAAGGCATACCCTGCAATTTGTCCTGTCGGCGTTCCGAACGGTCCACTCGCATCGTACGGTTCCTCTCTCGTCCGCTTTCAGCGAACGAGTTCGGAATGACAATCATTGGTAGGCTTGTAACATTTATTCGAGATGCGAATCCAATCTGCTGCGAGGTAATGGAATGAGCACTGCACCGAAGAACTCTGCTTTGGTTTCTAAGATCACGGTAATGATCGCAGTAGTCGTAATGGCACTTGTTGTATTTGGCACAAAAGGAAATCGTGTGAACGCCGCCGAAGGAAGCGTTGCTCTTCCCAATCCCGCGGTTGATGCCCCGCTGGCCTCGACGCCCGGAAAGCAAACCGCTGTCCTCGCTGGCGGCTGTTTTTGGGGAATTCAGGCCGTCTTCCAGCATGTCAAAGGGGTAAAAGAAGCCACATCAGGTTATTCCGGCGGATCGACCGCGTCGCCCGACTATGAAGAAGTGAGCAGCGGCAACACCGGTCACGCTGAGTCGGTCAAGATCGTCTTCGACCCGTCGCAGGTTTCATATGGTCAACTTCTCAAGGTGTTCTTTTCTGTGGCTCACGATCCCACAGAGCTGAATCGCCAAGGACCGGATACGGGCACTCAATATCGCTCAGTGATCTTTTATGGCAGCGAAGAACAGCAGCGCATTGCCCAGGCGTATATAGCGCAACTTGAGCAGGCAAAATTGTTCTCCGCGCCAATCGTCACCCAAGTCGTCCCGCTGAAAGCCTTTTATGCAGCCGAAGCTTACCACCAGAATTACGCCACGCTTCATCCCGACAATCCGTATATCGCGATCAACGACGCCCCGAAAGTGGAACATTTGCGGCTTCAACTTCCGGATCTCTACAAAAAATAAATAGCGGGAGCAAGCAGGTGCGAAAGAATGGTGGCAGTGCAGGACTTGAATCAACACTTAAACGTAGTTTCAACACTATGCAAAACTCTGTGGAACGTAGCGCGCTGGCTGGTTCAGCACAGAGGGCACGGGGTTACACAGAGGAAGACGTAGCGTGTTCTTTTCCAGCCTCTCGCCACTTCAGCTTTATCGGTTGAGTTCGATCACGCTCACGCTCTCCCGCCTAAAACTGTACGTGAACCCGCCCGGCGATACGGCAATGGACTCATCCTGAGGGTGAATGTGCTCCGGTTGGGTTTCATCGTTTTTTTCGTAAATGCTCTCGGCATGCAACGTGTGTACGAGCGCATTTCCTTTAGAACGGAATCCCGCAATTGTGATCTTGGCCGGCAGATCGCGGGTCAAGTCGCGGTTCACGCAGAAGAGTGTGAGCTTGTTGCCGGAATTATCCAACGCGGCAACCACGTCAAGATAAGGCACGTTTTCGATCTCCGGTAGCCTGCTCTCGCCGCGGGTCACGTTATAGGTTTCGCTGTTGCTGCTTGCCTCCACGGGAATGGTCGCGTGCGCTGTGGAGTACATCCGAAAAGCCCAGTATGACGGCGTACCAAAAACTTGGCCGCGTTTTTTCCAGATCCCACCAAATTCAACGATCCCGGTCATGTCGGAGATCGGCACAATATCGGCATTACGCAGCAGCATATTGAAGAAGCCGCCAGCGCCGATTGCGCCGCCCATGTTGTCGTAACGCGGATACGTGTCATTCGGGGCCCAGTACAACCACTCCGTAAACGCAGTTTTAACAACGTCGCGTCCTGGAGAATTCTGAACCTGGTCATGCATCTTCCTCAGTTGCCGTCCGAGTTGAATGGGAAGAGCAAAAGTTGCCCTCTCGATAAAATCCTCGTTCGCATTCGGAGTTTCCATCGAATTGGTCCCCACCACGAAATGTGTGGATAGAAACTGAAAACTCGCGGGCGCGTTGGAAAGTTGCGCGGCATTCCAGTCCTGGAAGTGGTCGGGATCGGCGCCGGTGGCGATGAGGCGCGCATGCGGATCGACTTTTAGCACAGCATCGCTGAAGGCCTTAGTGCGCTCGGCAACTTTGGAAAGAGTCGGATAGCCGACCTGAAAGGTTCCCCACAATTCGTTCCCCAGCTCCCAAAGCAGTCCGTCCTCATGGCTTCCCCAATGCTCGTCTACATACTGCACCCATGCGGCACCTTCGTCGGGGGTGCCGGTGCCGAGGTTTAATGCAATCTGCGGTTCTGCGCCAATGAGTTCGCAAAAGCGAAGGAACTCATCTGTGCCGAGCTGGTTGTACTCTGGCATGCCCCAGGCAACATTGAGCATGGTGCGCCGCTTGTCGCGAGGGCCGATCCCATCCCGCCAGTGATACGCCGAAGTGAAGTTGCCTCCAAAGCGTACGATTGATGGCTTCATCGCCCGCGACATGGCGACCATGTCGGGATCCAGGCCGTCGATGTTGTCGTCGGGCATGAGGGAAGCCTGGTCCACTAACACACGCGTCTCATGGTTCACGGCGATGACATAATCCGCGGATTCGAGCGGCGCGATGCGGCCTTGTGGCACTTCAAGCGCGTATTCATACTTCCGCCATTCGTTCCCCGAGAGCGATAACTTCTGCGCCGCGAACACATCCTCCGGATGGTCCCGTTTGCGAACGGAAACTTCGACCTCCGGCAGGCCGCTCAAGTGCTTCAGGTAAACGCTGCCGACAAAGCGCAATGTGCGATGCACCGGCAAATACACTCTCTGCCGCACAGCGGTCTCATGATCCGGTAAGGCCATCAGCAACAATGACCGCTCGGAATTCGCGGCATCGTTCCATTCGGGCGCGTAGCGCGCGCCTTGCGAGCTAAACAACGGTTCCCATGGCAGAGGCAAACCCAACTCCGAGGAAACCGCCAGCTCAGGACGGTCATGAACGATCTCGGCGAGATTAGGTCGCACCGAGTCAGGATGGACTACACCAGCGCTCCACAGATTGTCTTCAAAGCTCGGATTTTCCAGAAGCTCGGCCCACACGCCGGGATAGATAGAGTTTCCGATCGGCTCGAGAAATGCTCCGTAAATAGAGCGCGGAATTTTGTACGATGCGCGCTTGGTAGCGTCCACGCGAATTGTGAGTGGAGAGCTTTGCTGCGCAGGCGAAACTTGTTGTGCAGAAAAAGGCAGAACCCAAGGACCGATCGTGATCAGAGCAGAGATGCTAAGAAACTGCCAGAATGTGATGGGTCGTGGCAAAACAGGAAGCAGCCTAATCGAGGCAGTGCACATTGTCAAAAAATCTCGCGGCAGCGGGAGATCTAGTGCCTTATCGTATTGGCGCAAGCTTAGGCGCGTTTCTGCATCGCAAAATACCGCCGCCAACGATAACGCGGGCTGATAGGTCATAGCCGCATTTCATCCGCGGTCACTTCACACCAGGAAGGTGGCGAACGCGTACAAGTAAGGCTTGATTTTCATCTCGTTCTGTTAGGAACCGCGACCGCGCAAGATTCTTCGCGTTGGAGCGAGTCAAAGGCCAGCATGAAGTCGATCTGATCCGCGAGTCTGATCCGCGAGCTGACCAGGAGGTCGGATTAATTCGGCCCTGGAAACGTTTTCCACGGGTGTATCCTAGAACCAGTGTTTCTGATCAGCCGTGTTCCTTTTTTATGGATTGCGCGGTTTCCGGCTAAGGATGTTTGATTAGGCCAAGTGACTTGGCCTAGAACAGAGACGTCCTTCCCGTTTCCAGTTATGAGTAGGTCCGGGGCAATAAGTATGAATCGGCGGTTTTTCCGCACGGGGATCATTTTCGCTCTCGGTGCGGTGTGGGCGGCTGCCATGCCTGCCCAGTCCCAGCATCGAGGCTCATCCAAGGCAGATCAGGGAACTACGCTTTCGCTGGAGCAGGTGAAAGCCGCTCTCAAGCGTGATCCAGCCAACTCAAAGCTCTGGGTTGACCTAGGGCTGGTCTTCTGGGACCACAGCGACTATCCCAATGCATTGCAGTCCTTTCAGCAAGCGGTGAAGGATGGGCCGAACAATGCCGAAGCGCACAACTGGTTTGGGGTTGCGCTTATGCAGCACGGAGATTTCCCGCCCGCAATCGCAGAATTTCGCAAAGCGATCTCGCTTAATCCCAAATACGGCCGCGCCTATACCAACCTCGGTTCAGCACTCTCGAAAAGCGGAAATCTGGCCGAGGGCATCCAGGTATTTCAGAAGGCGCTGGCGCTCGAGCCCGACAGCCTGGCCGCTCATTTGAATCTTGGAATCGCTCTGCGTGAAAACGGCGGCGCGAAAGACGCCCTAATCCATTTGCGCCGTGTCGCGCGTGCTGAGCCTGGCGATCCCAAATTGCAGTACGAAATCGGCCAGGCGCTAGAGCAGACAGGCGATCTCGCCGGAGCAGTAGCCGCCTACGAGCGTGCACTGAAAATTAATCCCGCACTTGCCGAAGCCTACTATGCGCTCGGCGTTGCGTTGAAGCAGCAGAGCGCGGCCTCTCACAAGCCCGCTCCATCGCCTTCCAGTGACGACTCCTACAAACAGGCACAGGACGATGTCGCCAAAGGCGATTTGGAGGACGCGAAACAGCAGCTCGAGAAATCCCTGCAAGCAAACGAAAACAATGCCGACGCACACAGCCTGCTGGGCTACATTCTCGGACAGCAGGGCGATCTTCCTTCCGCCCTGCAGCACTTGCAGCGCGCGGTTGCGCTGCGGCCCGAATCGGTCGATGCGCACTACAACCTGGGTGCGGCGCTCTGGTACAGCGGATCGAGTCAGAAAGCAATTTCGGAGCTCGAAAGCAGCGTTCGTCTAGATCCTGCTGCGGGAAGCAGCTATGCATTACTGGCCTTGGCGCAACGCGATACCGGCAATCTAGAGGGGGCTCGAGCCAACCTGGAGCGCGCTCTCGCGCTGCTGCCTCCCGCCGCGGCCACTTATATCGATCTTGGAATCGTTTTTCTGCGGGAAGGCGAGCTCGATAAAGCCATGGGGCAGCTCGAAGCGGGCTTGAACCTCCGAGCCTCCGTTGGGCCGACGCCTGATTGGGACGGCGCCATCGCCGGCCTGCGCACGCTGATCGGTAAGAAACCCGCCCGTGCCGACGCTCACAACATGCTCGGGCTACTGTTGGGCCGCAAAGGCGCGGATAGCAATCAGGTGCTTGCGGAATTCCGCGAAGCCATTCGTCTGAATCCGAACTATGCCGAAGCGCACAACAGCATGGGCCTGGTGCTTGCGCAGACTAACGATGACGACGGCGCGATCAAGGAATTCCGCGAGGCCATTCGCATTCATCCCGATTATGCCGAGGCGCATGCCAATCTCGGCTCGGCACTCATGCTGACAGACGTGGAGGGTGCGATTCCAGAACTGGAGAAGGCGGTCGAACTGGATCCTGCATCCGTCGAAGCGCTCTTCAATTTGGCGGAAGCTTATGGCAACAGCCCCAGCCATGGCACTGCGAAGCAGATCGAGGCGTTACGCAAAGTGGTCTCCATGGCCCCAACTTTTGCGCGCGGGCATCTGGCGCTCGGAAAAGCCTTGCTGCACGAGGGCAAGCTCGACGACGCGGTGACTCAGCTTCAAGAAGCGACGCGGTTGGATCATCAAAGTGGAGAAGCGCATTATCAGTTGGGTCTGGCACTGGCGAGAGCAGGCAAGCAGGCCGAGGCAACTGCGGAGGTACAGAAAGGCCGTCAACTTTCGGCTGCGGACGACCGGAACCAGAATGCAAGCCTGGATATTTCTGAAGGACTCTCTGCATTTCAGAAGGATGAATTGCAGGAAGCTGCGGCGAAATTTCAGCACGCGATCAAACTGACTCCGGATTCAGCAAATGCGCATCATTACCTCGGCATGGTGTTCGAGAAGCAGGGCGACACGGCCGATGCCATCCTGGCTTATCAGAAAGCTGTAAGCCTGAATCCCGGAGACGCCGTAGCAAGACAGAGCTTGGACCGGCTGCAGGCACCTGAGGCTCCGAGTCCGCAGTCCACCCAAGCGACTGCAGCCAATCCAAAAGCTGCGCCCTCCGGAGACGACGCCCCCCATCAAATGGCAGAGTTCGAAAACTACATCCGCCAGGGCAAGTTCAAAGAAGCTGAGCCGCTGTTGACGGATTATGTCACGCAGAATCCGAATTCTTCCTGGGGATGGTATGCGCTCGGCTATTGTCAATTTGGACAGAAAAAAATTGCCGATTCGATCCAATCGCTGGCGAGAGCGCTATCATTAAATGTTCAGAATGCTGAGGCGCACAAGATCCTCGGTCGCGACCTGATGATCATCGGCCGTTTCGACGCTGCCCAGACCGAATTCCAACAGGGAATTCGCTACGATCCCAAGTCGGCGGAGAATCACTACGATCTCGCCAAGCTGTTCGCATTGCAAGAAAATTGGGATGAAGCGCGCAAAGAATACGAAGCTGCTGTCCAGATCGATCCATCTTATATCGAAGCCATCGAGGGTGTGGCCTTCGCGCATGAAGCCCTGGGCGACGATGCCAACGCTGTGCAAAATTACAAAAAAGTTATCGCCCTGAACGACCAGCAGCATGGCACGTTCGTTGCCGCACACGTGGGACTTAGCGCGTACTACAACCGTACCGGCGATCCCGCCCAAGCCTTGGACTACGCAGAGCAGGCGCTCCAACTGGATCCAAAATCGGACTCGGCGTGGTTTCAGAAAGCCAAGGCGCAGGAGAGCCAGGCCCATTTGGAAGACGCAGTCGATTCTCTAAATCACGCGACTGCTATCAACCCGCACTTTTCTACGTATTTCTATGCCCTGGCACAACTCGATCGCCGGTTGGGCAGAATCGAAGACAGTCAAAAAGCGCTGGCAGAATTCACGCACCTGACCGAACAGACTAATAAACTCGAGAAAATGCGTCGCGACGCGTCAGCGAAGGCGACACATCCACACCGCGACCCTGGCCAGTGAGTGTGGCATAATGCATTACTCTTCGGCGGCGCGGAATTGCTCGTCCAGGGTTCGAGGACGCTAATTGGTCGAATAGAATTGCAATGATCAGGGGTTAATGGAGATCTGTAGTCGCATAAGGTTGGGTGCGCGCTGTGGTGCGGCAAGGACTTACCGAATCTGCTGCCTTGTTGCATTGACGCTGGAATTCTCTCTTCTGGGCGCGGCACCGGTTCCCGACGTACAGTTCTCCGACGTTACTAAACAGGCCAGAATAGATTTCAAGGACGAGAACTCCCCGACATCCAACAAATATCTGCTTGAAACCATGGGCGGCGGCGTTGCCCTGTTTGACTACGATAATGACGGCCGCCTCGATATCTTCTTTACCAACGGCGCTCTTATCACCGACCCCACGCCGGATGGCAAAGCGCCTGACAAATCTGACAAGAAATTCTGGAACCGCCTCTATCACCAGAACGCCGATGGAACATTTAGCGACGTGACCGAGCGCGCGGGTCTCAGCGGCATGGCGCAGGACTACTACAGCATGGGCGTCGCAGTCGGCGACTACGACAATGACGGTTACGAGGATTTGTACGTGACCGGCTACGGCGGAAATATTCTCTACCACAACAATGGGAATGGCACATTTACGGACGTGACCGGCAAGGCCGGGGTTCGCGGTGGCGGATGGAGCGCCAGCGCAGGCTTCTTCGACTACGATAACGACGGGAAACTCGACCTATTTGTGACCCGCTACCTTGACTGGAATTTTAAAACCAATCGCTACTGCGGAGAAAATCCCCCCGGCTATCGAGCCTATTGCCATCCTGACAATTACGACGGAGTGACCAACATCGTGTATCACAACAACGGTGACGGCACGTTCGCAGATGTTTCCGAAAAATCTGGAATCGCGAATCCTCATGGAAAAAGCTTAGGTGTCGCCTTTGCGGACTATGACAGGGACGGCTACACGGATATTTTTGTCGCCAATGATTCGGTTCAGTGTTTTCTCTATCACAATAATCATGATGGCACTTTCACCGAAGTCGGCTTGCTCGCCGGCATCGGCTACAACGAAGATGGTAAGGCCTTCGCGGGCATGGGTGCGGACTTCAGCGACTACGATAATGACGGCCTGCCGGATGTCGTGGTCACAGATCTTTCCAACGAGCGTTACATGCTCTTCCGCAACAACGGAGATGGCACCTTCCGAGACGTTACTAATGTCTCCGGGATAGGCGCTGCCACGCGCGTTTTCTCAGGATGGAGCGCGCACCTGTTTGATTACGATAACGATGGCTGGAAGGACCTCTTCGTCGCGCAATCCCACGTAATTGATACCATCGAGAGAACTTCGCCGAATCTGCATTATCTCGAGCCTCCGCTGCTCTTGCGCAATCGGGCAGGCCATTTTTCTCGCGTGATTGCCGGGGACGTTTTTCAGAAGGACTGGGCCGGGCGGGGCGCCGCCTTTGGCGATCTCTTTAATGAAGGGGCGACTGATATCGTCGTTAATAATCTCGGTCAGTACGCCTACGTGCTGAAGAACGAGGGCGGAAACAGAAATAACTGGATCGGCATCACGCCGGTCGGCACCAAATCAAATCGCGATGGCATTGGCGCGCGGATCAAGGTCGTGTCCACTTCAGGAACCCAGTATTTCACGGTGAACACGGCGCTAGGTTATCTTTCGGCGAGTGATAAGCGGGTTCTCGTCGGCCTCGGCAACGATTCCATCGCCAAGATCATTGAGATTCACTGGCCATCTGGCATTGTGCAGAAATTCGAGAACGTGAAAGCCCGACAATATATCAAGGCGGTCGAACCGTCCCAATGATCACTCGCCGGAGAGCGATTCTCACCTTAGCAGGAGCCGCCGGTGGTGCTCTCATTCCATCCGCCCATACCGCTCTTGCGCAAGGAATCTCCTCGCGCGGGGTGAAAGCGCAGCCTCGCGGAAAGCCGTCAGGACGCCCGTTTCTCGCGCATTTCACCGATGTCGCGAGACAAGCCGGCCTGACCCATCCAATCATCTATGGCGGCCTGGAAAATAAGAGTTACATCATCGAAGTGGTCGGCTGCGGCGTAGCGTTTATCGATTACGACAACGACGGCTGGATGGACCTGTTTGTGCTTACCGGCACACGCCTCGATGGAGATCCCCCAGGCGCAAGTAATCGGCTTTACAAAAACAATCGTGACGGCACATTTACTGATATCACGGAGAAAGCCGGATTGCTGCGGACCGGGTGGCCATCTTCCGTCACCGTCGGCGACTACGATAACGACGGCTTTGACGACATCTTCGTCACGTATTACGGCCACAATGTGCTTTATCACAACAACGGGAACGGCACCTTCACGGATGTGACTCAAGGCGCCGGTCTTGGCCAGAGCGTGGTGCGCTACGGTTCGGGAGCTTCCTGGGTCGACTACGACCGCGACGGCCGCCTGGATCTTTTCGTCGCTAACTACCTGAACACAACTCTTGACAAGCTACCCAAGCCGGGGGTCAACCCCGACTGCAACTGGAAAGGTGTCGCTGTGAATTGCGGTCCTCGGGGGCTTCCCACGGGGTACGTACAGCTTTTCCACAACAATGGCGATGGAACTTTTACGGATTTGAGCGGGGCCTCAGGTGTGGCGGCTGCTAACGGTTCCTATCCCATGACCGTCGCTGCCGCCGATTATGACAATGACGGCTGGCCGGATATATACGTCGCCTGCGATTCCACTCCCAGCTGGCTGTTCCGGAATCAGCATGACGGCACGTTCCGCCAAGAGGCACTCGAACGAGGTGTCGCTCTGAGCGAAGACGGGATGGAGCAGGCTGGCATGGGAGTCGGAGTCGGCGACTACGATCTCAATGGCAACCTCGATATTTTCAAAACCAACTTTGCCGACGACACGAACGTGCTTTATCGCAATGACGGCAAGGGAAACTTCGACGACGTCACTACGCGTGCCGGCATCGCCGTCGAAACACGCTATGTCGGCTGGGGCACAGGCATGATCGACCTCGACAACGACGGATTCCCCGATCTCTTTGTCGTTACCGGCAGTGTGTATCCCGAAGTTGAAAAGAAATTGCCCGCTTACCCGTTTCGCACTCCGCGTTTAGTATTCCGAAACCTCGGTGGCGGGAGATTCGAGGAGTTGATCGAAGAAGCCGGGCCCGGCGTTTCCGATCCCCATGCCAGCCGTGGATGCGCGTTTGGCGATTTCGATAACGATGGTGATGTCGACGTTCTCGTCTGGAACATGAATGAGCTGCCCTCATTACTGCGCAACGATGTTTCGAGCGGCGGGCATTGGCTGAAAGTGCAGCTGGTGGGAGTGCGTACAAATCGCAGCGCCATCGGCAGTCGCGTAACCGCCCGCTACGGCCAGCATATTCAAGCTCAGGAGGTTCTTGCACAGTCGAGCTTCTATTCGGCGAGCGATCGTCGTTTGCATTTTGGCCTTGGATCGGAAATGGTGGCTCACCTCACGATTCGCTGGACGAACGGAAATATCGAGTCCATTCCTAATGTTGCTGCGGACCAACTTGTTACGGTCCGCGAAGGTTCAGGAATAATCGGAAAACAGAAGTTTTAATGAATGCGATGCGGCGCGCTTCAGTCGCGAACATGAACGGTAAACGATTTCCACATAAACTTATTTTAGAGCCGATTCGGCCAGGAGCTCGAGCTCGCAGCCTAGTTGTAAATTCTTCCCTCATCCGGGCTGAGTAGGACGATCCCTCACGCATATTGCTGAATTGGGGCGTTCTCCGGCTGATCTTAAATCGAAGCGAATCGTTTTTATTGGGAACAATCGATCCTCTTTATCGGGAACAATCGATCCTCAAGTAAGGTCAATAACTATAAGCATATTAATTTTCATAGATCAAATTGAATAAAAGAACTGACAGCCTTTTGGAAGTCGGCGCAGGACGAAGTCGGTGCCTCGGGTTAACACCAAGTTCTCTTCGCGGTTCCACCTTGAAAAATTCTGATCTAGTACAAAAGAATTAGCTTGACAGTAGTTCCTGCAGAGTAGTAAAAGTTGCACTCAGTTTTGAGTAAAGGTTTTCTCATTCGTGGGTTTTTGGGGATTCCGAAAATTTACTTCGGGGCCGCACTACCGGGTCGGCCTCTCGTAAAAGCGTTCAACTTAAAAATTCGGTGAAGGGTTCAAGCGGAGGCGCAGATGAAACGGTTCGCACTCGCCGCAGTATCTCTCCTGTTGGTTTTGGTGGTATTCAGTGCCCAGAACCTCCATGCCCAGTTTGCCGATCGCGGAATAATTACCGGCGTCGTGACCGACGCTAGCGGCGGAGCCGTGCCCGATGCCAAGGTCACGGTCACTAATCAGAACACCGGCGCAAGCACGGTTGTCGGCACCAACGGTGCTGGCAATTACAGCACGCCACCGCTCCCTCTGGGCAAATACCGCGTCGACATAGAAAAGCAAGGATTCAAGCTTTATAGCCATCCCGATATCGACCTTGCGGGTGCCGTGACTTATCGTCAGGACGCCAAGCTGGACGTTGGTCAGGTTACGGAAACCGTCGAAGTCACCGGGGCGACCGAGCTGATCAACACCGAGAACGCTACCGTTTCGCACACCGTTGGCGAGAGTTATTACAAGGAGCTGCCGGCTGTGATGGGAGCAGACATCCGCCTCGCCGAGTCCATGCTCCAGTTGCAGCCTGGCTACGTACCGGTACAGCCCAACGGTGACGCTATCTTCCGTGGTAGCGGTTTTCAGTCACGCATTAACGGCGGCCAGATCCTGGCAACCGAAAACTGGTTCGACGGCGCAGCTTTTGGATACGCCGAAGGTCATCAACAGACGCAGGAGAGTTCGCTTCCCTATCCGTCGGTCCAGCAAATGACCGTAGTTGAGAACACGTTTTCGGCACAATATGGACATACCAGCGGTGGCTTTATCACTTACGCCACCAAGTCCGGCACCAGCCACTTCCATGGCAACCTCTACGATTTCTATACCAATAATAAGATGGATGCCTCGAACTACTTTGTGGGCCCGTTGCTCATTAGTCATGGACTGAATAACACACTTCCTCTGGGCCAGAACAACTGGGGATTCGCGGTCGGCGGCCCGGTTCCGAAACTCAAGAAAACCTTCTGGTTCTTTAACTACGATGGCCTCGACTACCACAGCACCGTGAATACGGGGCTGGTGAACGTATTGCCCGACACATTAACACGCCAGGGCAACTTCAGCGAATACCTGAATACCTCCAACGTGGTGGGAACTGACGCACTGGGTCGGCCAATGTATCAAGGCGAAGTCTATAACCCGGCAACGACGCGGCTTGTTGGTGGCGTTCCCGTCCGCGACGGCTACGGATTCGACCCAACGACCGGCGCGCCAATTGCGGGACAGGCGAACATCATTCCCCAGAGTGATCCGTTGCGGAGCCCACTAGCGACCGCTGTGATTCCCGACATCCCAAAGCTTGACGCGAACACTCCACTGGGAACACCAAACGGTTTCGGTGGAAACTCCGACGACAATAACAAGATTAATGTTAGGACCTGGCTGCTCCGGTTTGATCACACATTTAACGATAAGTTCTCTATTAACAATACGTACTACGAGAACATCCGGCCTCGCATTGCGCACTGCGGTGGGCCGGGTGGTTGCAATACGCAAAACGACGGAGAAACGTCATCCGCCCAGAATAGTACCTACATCGGCCAAGGCTTCTATCAGCGCATCACCAACCACTTTGAGCATTTGCAGATGAACTGGGTTATCAAAAATAACCTATTCAATCACGTTACCCTGGCCTATGACCGGTGGCAAATGCTTGGTCATCAGTTATCTGGCGGCGCGGGCTGGAACCAGAATTTGGGTCTTGGGCTCCCCGATGCATCCATCTTCAATAATGCTGGCTTTCCGCAGCTTAACTTTAACGGCCCGAACGGGTTCACGCACTATGGAACGCCGTGGGCCAGTCAGGGTGCGGACATAAATAACCGCTATCAGTTCCTGGATGACGTTACGTGGAATACCGGCAAACACACCATCAAAGCAGGTGTTGAATACCGCTACATGACGTTCCCGCAGACCGGCTGGGCCGTGAACACTGGTGGCAACTTCAACTTCAACGACACCGGAACCGCAGGTTTCAACTCCGCTGGTACGATCCAGAACGGGGGGCCTACCGGAAATGAGTTTGCCTCTTTCATTCTTGGCCAGGTCGAAAGCGCCAATTTCACGGTGCCGATCAGGTACATGCCCAAGATGAAATACGGCGCTCCATGGGTTAACGATGACATTAAGGTCACGAAGAATTTAAATATCACCCTGGGGCTGCGGTTCGATTGGACGTCCGGCGTGTCGGAGGAGTTCAATCGTTTCTCGACTTTTGACCCCAGCGCGCCTAACCCCATCGGCCACTCGGGAGCCACGGTGTTCAACGCTTCGCAAGCGACTGGTAAGAGCAGCTGGAGTGTAGGCCCGCGTTTCGGATTCGCCTACTCTCCCACTTCGAAGAACGTGATTCGAGGCGGCTACGGCATTTACTATGCCGGGGTCCAAGCCGATTCTTGGGACCCATACCCGGTCGACGGTTATGAAACCAATCCGACAGCTGTGGACGTGACCGGTGGACGATTCCCTGCGTTCTATTTCAGCAGCGCGAATCCCAAAATTGCCAACACGACCGGTTGCGCCACGGAAACATCGTTGGGTGTATCATGCATGTGGCCGGGAAGCAGCATCACGCTTCCGCCGCAGCTGAACGCGGGTGTTGCGAACGGCGGTACACCGGTGGGCGTGTGGCCGAAGACTTACACTATGCCCCGTTACCAGAACTGGTCGATCTCGTTCCAGCGTGAGCTCAGTTCGAATATGGCCATTGACATTGCCTACGTCGGCAACCACGGTACGCGCTTGATCGACGGTCGCAGTTCCGCCGGGGTTTATGACAACATGAACCCGGCCAGTGTGCTGCAAGATGGCCCAGTGCTCACCAATGGGCAGTTCACCAATGGCACGCCTAACGCGGCAGCGATTGCGGCTGGCTTCACAACCCCGCCGTACCCAACATTCACCGGCGACATAGCCCAGGCGCTCCGCTCCTGGCCGCAGTACCAGCAGATCCTGTGGCGTTCGTTCCCGTTCGGATTTAGCCACTACAATGCGTTACAGATGCAGTTCCAGCGGCGCATGAGCAATGGCTTCCAGTTCATGGCCTCCTATACTCGCTCCCGGCTGACGAATAATGGCTCGGAATCCGGCCAAGGAGCCGGAGGCCCACCTGTACAGGATCCTGCCAACATGAGGGATCTCTACACGGTAAGTGCCGATGACGTGCCTAACACGGTTGCGGTGGGTTGGGTTTACAAGCTGCCCTTCGGCAAAGGCCACGCACTGCTTGGGGGCGGTTCGGGAGCTGTAGACAAGGTTGTAGGCGGCTGGCAGCTCTCAGCTACCCAGAGTTACTCGTCCGGAAGACCGATCAACGTAACTATGCCGAACAGTCTGGGAACTTACTTGTTCAACTATGCCAGGTATCCCAATGTGGTAGGGAATGGCAGGAACAAGAACTTCAGCAATCCGTACACTCAGTTATACCTGAACTCGTCCGGGTGGTCTGATCCTGGAAGTCTGGCAAATGGACTCCCAGCTTTGGGCAACGCGCCACGGCAGGATCAGAACGTTCGTGGATTCCCATATTACAATGAGGATCTGTCGCTCATAAAGGATACACATTTTAGTGAACAGACATACCTGCGGTTCCACGCGGACGCAGGCAACATCCTCAACCGACACTATTTCTGCTACGGCCAAGCCGCCAGCAATACAACAGTGTGGGGTACGTCGGCCTTCGGCACGGTCAGCAGCCAGTGCAACATCCCACGCCGCCTGCAGTTGGCGCTGGAGTTGTTCTTCTAGCCCTCAAGCGGAAGCATTTTGAGGACGGCCCGCGGCGCGGGCCGTCCTTTTTTCTGTATGCCAAGCATGATCAGCAGCTTGAGGGTGAAGTTCTTTAGCGAATCGGACGGAGGTAAACGGTCGAGAAGCGCAAGGACGGCGATCGCAAGGCATACTTCAGCGGTGAGAGTTAGTCTGTTAGTTCGGATACGGATCCCCGGGCCGATTCACTCGGATATCGTGATCTGTGAATACGAGCATCCCGGCGGGACTACTTACTTTCACTTTTTGCATATGGCAACCGGTGCATCCGGATTTTGCAACCGGGCAGGCCTTGGTATCGCTGTGCTGGGCAGTGAAGGAATTTGGGCCTTGATTGGCGTGGCACGCGACGCATTTGCCATCGTAACTCGCGTCATCCCTCACCAGCGGCTGGTGCGGATCGTGACATCCAACACAGCTGATTCTCCGATCCCTTCCGTTGAAGCATTTACTATTCTGCAGCCGATAAGGCTGAAATCGGACGTTACGCTCGCCGCGAATCCCCTGTCGTATGACGGTCGCCCATGTGCGGTGACACTGTCCGCAGAAGCTGGAAACCTGCTCGGCTGAAAAGTTTTTTAGATCGCGGGGAGCCGAATCATAGATCCCTTGCAGAGCGTCGACCTGGTGCTCCGACGCCCCAGCGTGACAGTGCTCGCAAGTGACGCCAGGCTGTAGCTGCCCAAAATCAACCTTGTCACCTGCAACGGTCCCGCTGGAGTGACAACCGAAGCAATTTCGGACCTCGCCGTGGTTGAGCTCTCGCCCTAATGCATCCTCGAGGGTTCGCGTAATCAGATTTTCCTGTCCAACCGTAATCTGCAGGCCGTTGATGATCGGATAGTAGCTGACGCGGCTTTCGTAATATCGCCCCTCGCGCTCGAAGACCCAGGTCTGCATGTTCTCACCTATCGTCCAGCGGAGCAGCACGGAAACAGTACGAGTGCCATCGCTCACGGTGTACGTGGATTGCCCTCCGCGGGTTTGAATGCTGTAAGTGTAGTCGCCATTCCGGAGAACCAGATCAGAGTGCGCCTTCAGCGTGGGATTGCTGCTGGTCAGCAAAAGCGAGCGCGCCATCGGCGTCTCCGCTTGATGGATCGTTTCGGCCCGATGACAGTTTCGGCACGACGAAGTGGCAACCGGGGCCTGCTGCGCTTGCAAAGTCGCCTGGACCATGACGACCGCTACCACCACAATGACACTAAGGCAATGCAAGACGGCTTCTCCCATCCTTAGTTGCATCCAGGCACCACGCGTGTTCGCGCCGCGAATCTTGCATTTGCCCAGCCTGCGAGTACGCGCTGGCCAGAGCAATATGGATTTCCAGATTGTCCGGGTCGATCTGCAATGCCCGCTTGAGGTGTTGCAGCCCGGCACCCACATCATCGGTTTCCGACAATGACCTGCCTAACACGAGGTGCGCGGACGCTAGCCCCGGCTGCGCTTGGACCGCCTGTTGTGCGTACGGCAAGGCGGCGGCCGGGTTATTCTGCATCAACCAGAACCACGCCATCATAATGCGCGCCCGCTCGTTGGAAGGATCAATCTTCAATTCAGCCTGGAATTGCTGTTGCGCTGCATACGGGTCTTCTGGGTACAAGAGGGATCCATAGAGCAAATGCAAATTCGCCACCGCCGGAAACTCCCGAAACAAAGCATCAAATGCAGACTCCGCTTTCGAATCACGGGTCATGAAAGCATATACCGCAGTGCCGGTCTCGAGGAGTAACGGCCTCTGATCGGCGCTGACGTCGTTTGGTACCAGCGGAATGCGTGAGCTCGCCAGCCCAATCGCGAGCAATAGATCCTGATTGACGATCCGCCGCTGGGCAAAATAGACAAACGCCCGCAGCGAGTCGTCGAATTTTCCGAGACGGGCAAGCAGCATTGCCTCGTAGAAGTGGAGAGCCTGCTCGTTACCCGCGTCATCGGCAGCTCCCATTGAAATCCCGCGCTGAATGTCGGCGAGTGAATCCGCATACTCGCCAATTTCGAACTCACACATCCCACGCAAGGCATAACCTTGGGGATCGGGACCGAAGTCGAGAAAGTGGGTGAGCGCGTCGCGCGCAGGCGCAAATTGCCCAGCATTGTATTGAAGCAGTCCAATAAACCACCACCCCTGCATCCATTGAGGATTTATCTTGAGTGCTTTCGAATAGAAATCCAAAGCGACTGCCGCGTCGTTTCGTTGGTTTGCAGCGGTGGCCTGAGCAACCAAATTATCGAAAGTTTGCGTTTCCTGCCCCGCCGCGGCCGCCGGTATTAAACCGAGGGAAATTGTGAGTACGATGCTGGCGATCGATCGCAATTTCAGCCCTACTCGCCTACATCCGTATGGCCAAACATAAGCAATGGCGACCATAACAGTAATTTCGCTGAATCAGCCCAAGCTTGGTGAAGGAAGTCCATTATTTTGCAGATTGCCCTTCTGTTTCAAGAGGCTTTTCAAACTTCTGCTCGTCTACCGGCACATTGACTTTTGCATCCGTTACCTGAATGGTGAATTGCCCAAAGGCGTGAGATACGGTCCAACGGTAAGGGATTTTCACACCCTGTACTGGCCTGTAGTCACTATAGTCAATCCGCGTGGGGTTTAGTCCTAGGGGTGAGGCCGAGTATCGCAGGACCCGAAGCAACAGTCCTGACTCCTTGCTGAAGTATAGGCGGCCAGTCGGCTGGCCATCGCGTTCGCCAATGAATTGGTAGGTCTCCTGCCCGTTGAGCTTCTCTGAAGGCGCAGCCTGGAGCTTGCCAAAAAATTCCTCGGCGTGAAGCGCGAACTGCAGATCCGCATCCATTTTCGCGCCCGCAAGATCGACAGCCGGCATTTTTCGAAGCGGGCGGTTCGGGCCGGCTATCCAGCTTTCAACTCCGTCGAATACTGTCAGACTTTCTCCGCTTGGCAGATGCGTAATCACGCTACGCCTGTCAGGCGATCTATCAAACACCTCCACGGTAGTCTTCCTGCTCGCAATCACGGTGGTGGCGGTTTCCACCAATGTGGTGAGATTGCGTATCGCATCGGCCCCGCCGATCGCCCCGACATACCTATTGAGAATTTGATCCGCCCGGGGAAGGTTTGCAAGTTCTTGCCTTGCCTGCTCGGCCAGAGCGGGCGCAGGCGTTTGTTCACTAATTACGGGTATCGAAAGTGGCATTTGGGTGCCGCGATGGCAAGTGTTGCAGGTTACCTCCTGTTTTCCGCCGAACACATCATCGTGGTTCAGTGCCGTGACCATCCGGATCATTTTTCTTGCTTTCTGTTTCGGAAGCTTATCGTCTTCGTCGAAATGGTTTTCCACGTGACAGAAGCTACATTCCACTCCTAGCGATGCAGTTATGAACTGCATGGCAGGTACGAGCTGATCGGCTGGTATGCCCTTCAGCACCTGTATGTTCTTGTAGACTTCTTCCGTGGTCTTTACGTGAGTAGCGGGCGGAGCGGTTTGCGCGTAGCTCGCGCAAACCGCGATCAACGCGCCCATCACGCGCGCACTGCGGATAGTTGTTGAATGTCGATACATACAGAGATAGAAGCTGAAATTCACTCGACTGCCAAAACTTTGCGCCACGGGTTCAACCCGGCAGTGTGAAGCCTGCCAAAACTAAAGCTACCTAATGCTGCCGAATTTTTCCTGTCGTATGATTCCCTTGCTCTCTTCGAGCACCAGGAGTTGATTGGCCTCAATATCCTTGAAGGACTCCACTAAGCCTAGGGGCCAGCGCACCTCAATCAGATCTAATTTCCTGACTTTTCCCAACCCAAAATGTAGTCGTAAGTCATTCTGAGAAACATAACTGGAGCCGCTCATTACTTCATTGATTTGAGAATGTGAACCAGTTACCACTCGCACGCGTGCTCCAATTGCGGTTCGGTTCGACTTGGTCCCAATGCATTTGATTTTGATCCAGTTGTTCTTCGTATGACAATCATTTCGAAGTAGTGAAGGAGGTTCGTTCATGTTCACAACCACAACATCAACATCTCCATCATTGTCGAAGTCGCCGAACGCCGCTCCGCGACTGCTATGCAAGTCTGTTACGGCTGATCCAACACTCGAACTGATGTCAGAAAATTTTCCATTTCCCATATTCTTGTAAACAAGCTTCTTTTGCCTAAAACTTACATGTAGCTTGCGAGTGTCTACTTCTGGAAAAACATGGCCGTTAGACATGAAAATGTCCATCCAGCCGTCATTATCAAAGTCAAAGAGTCCAACGCCCCATCCCAGGTAGTTCGTATTTGCTCCCAATCCCGCCTGAAAAACAGCGTCGTAGAAGGTCCCGTTCCCATTGTTGTGGTACACGTTAGCCGTCTGGTCCGAGTAGTTGGTCTTCACAATGTCGAGCCAGCCATCACAATCGTAGTCCCCGATTGCCACGCCCATGCCCCCTTGAGCAGTGCCATTTTCGTTCAGGGCACAACCAATCTCCCGTCCCACCTCTGAAAACGTACCGTCGTGGTTATTGTGGTAGAAGCGGCTGGGAGCGGTGTCGCACGCGACATAAATGTCGGGCCAGCCGTCGTTATCGAAGTCGGCGGCCGATACCCCGAGACCATAGGCGCCGGTCGGGATCCAATGGTCGTTCACAAAGGTGGGAGTAAAGGGACCGCGTGGTAGTGAAACTCCGGAACGCTCGGAAACGTCCTCGAAAGTGCCGTCACCCCGATTGTGATAAAGGATGTTCGATCCGCCACTCATTCCCTGGGGACCACAACCAACAGGTATCCCGAAATAGCTGCAATACTGGTTGCTGCCCGGGGAAGGCACTATCCGAGGGTCGAAGTTCACGTAATTTGCGACAAAAAGATCGAGGTGGCCGTCGCGATCGTAATCCACGAAGCAGCAACCTGTGTTCCAGCGTTTCAGTGGACCAGGCTGGACCAGGCCCGCCCTTTCGGTGACGTCGGTAAAGGTGCCGTCTCCATTGTTGTGATAAAGAACAATTCCACCCCAATATGTAACGACGAGGTCGTCGTATCCGTCATTGTCATAGTCGCCTATACAGCAACCTTGCCCCCATCCTGAGCGCACCAGCCCAGCTTGTTGGGTCACATCGGTGAAGGTGCCATCGCGATTGTTGTGGAAGAGAAAATTCGTGCGCTGGTCTCGAGGCAAAATGTCGTCGCGAGTGCCATTCACAAAAAAAATGTCGAGCCAGCCATCATTGTCGTAATCGAACAGCGCGACGCCGCAACCGACTTCTTCAAGGATGTACCGCTTTCGAGAGTCGCCGCCGTAAACGTTGTTCGCTGTACTTAGACCAGCGATAGCTGTTATATCGGTAAATGAAAATCCCGGCACAATTCTGTCGCGCCGTTCGGTTGCGCTCGAAGCGGCGCTGTCTCGAAGCCCGCCAGCTAGTCCGGGAAGCAGTGCCAATGCTGGAACAACGCTGCTGAATCGGGCCGCTCGACGCAAAAAATCACGTCTGGAGAATTGCATCTTGCTTAACTCGAGAAAATCTTCAGAGCTGATAACGTGGTCCCGCATCTTCGTTAATCCGGCAGCAGGAGCTGCAGTCGCAATCGTGAACGCTGTTCATCTTCTAGCTTGCGCGATTGCGCAAATTGATCTTCGGACTCTGCGGTTTTGCCCAAACGCCGAAGCAGAACACCCAACTGATAGTGGGCTTCAACCGAGTCGGGCACGATAGAAATCGCCTTTTCCAGATCACTTCGCGCTTCATCGTATTCATGTTGTCTGACGAGGATAGTTCCCAGCTTTACGTAAGACAGTCCGTGGTCCGGACGACGCTTAATCGAGTCCCGAAGCAATGCGGTGGCTTGCTCGTCGTCACCCGTGGCATCGTACGTGAGCGCCAAGTAGTAAGACGCTGCAACTTGATCGGGTTGCGTTTTGAGGCTTTTCTTGAGCGAAGTTTCAGCGTCGGAATATTTGGCTTGCAAGTAATACACTGCGCCCATGGCGTAATTCAGAATGGCGTCATCTGGGTGCTTATGCAAGAGTTGTGAAAGCAGAGATGCAGCCCTCGTAAGATTCCCGTCTGCAACGTGTGCAGACACTAGGACATAAGCGTAGGAATCGTTTTCCGGTGCGAGAGCAACTGCTCTCTCAAGTGCCGGGACAGCATCCTTGACGAGATTTCGGCGCAGGCATACTTTGCCGAACTCAAAGAGGATTTCCGGATTCTCAGGATCTTGCTTTTTCGCCTGCAGCAGAAATGCGAGCGCTTTTTCCGAGATTCCCTGCTGCTCTGCAATTTCGGCAAGGGTCAGATTGCAGGCGGCGCAATGCGCATCAACTGACAACCCAAGCGCCGCATACTTCTCGGCCCGGTCCAGGACTCCGGCGGCTAAGTAACCCCGTGCCAGCCTTAAGCATGGCAGCGCTGAGGGATTCGCCTCAGTCTTGGCCTCGACCCCGTGGAAGATATTCTTGGCCTGTTCTGTCATTCCAGAATTGTTCAGCAGAATGCCGAAATCCAGCGAGGCTTCGTCGGATGCCGATCTCAGTTGCAGCCATTTTTCGTAAACAGCACCAAGTTCTTGCCTTTTACCTAAAGAGGCATAGTCGGTTGCCAGCAGAAGCAGCCCTTCATCGGAAGTGCTGAGCTGGGCTTCTACCGGCCTTACAACATCGAGAGATTTTTCGAACTCATTTAATGATGTTTCAACCTTGGCCAAGTCGTAACGAGTATTGAAATTTGAAGGATCGCGACGCAACGCTTCCTGAAAACTGTTCCGCGCCTGCGGCAGCTTGTTTTCAAAAACGTAGGTTTCGCCCAGCGTGATGCGTGCACCAACCAAGTGCGTATCCAAGGTCAATGCCTTGGTCAGGAAGTCCTCGCTTTCCGCATACCTTTGCTGCTCGAAACGAATGGTTCCGAGAATTGAGAGCGCCACAGCCCGGGTGCTGAGAGTCTTTAAAGCCTGGCGCGCCTCAGACTCTGCGCCATCGAGTTGGCCGTGGTTCAGCAACCGTGCGGCATTCTCAAGGTGGTTCACCTGGGCAAATGAAAGGCAGCAAAGCAGCAGAGTTGCCAATCCGAGTTTCGCGGTTCCTACCCAACCGTCAAGTCGGCGAAAGAAAGACCCGCTAGGTTTTGCTGATCGACCAGTCCTGCACATGTCGCATCTTATAGCATCCCGAGAAGTTGCCGACAACTCCCCCCAGGTGATATTGCCAGTCAGGGAAAGGAGTTCCAATTACCTACGCATGGGAGCTCTGGAACGGTTCTCTGCTGCTTGCTGATCCGACTACAATGAGACTCGTTCTTCGATTTGCCTTATGGGGCGGACAACGGAATCTAGACAGGTGGTGACGAAACAGTCTGTGTGCCCGTCGCGTCGCCGCTTTCTGCACCAGGCGTTTGGGGCGGCACTAGCCAACTGCTCGCCTATCGGTCGCGGGTTCAGTCTTGCACCAGAACAGGATACCCAGAACTTCCATTTTAAACTTGTGCCCCCGTCCGTCAGCGGGATCAGCTGGGTGCACAACAATGGGCGCTCCCCAGATATGTATCCCGCCGAAACGGTTGGGGCGGGATGTGCGTTTTTCGATTACGACAATGATGGGTGGATGGATATTTATCTAGTCAACAGCGGCAAGTGTGATTTTTTCGACCCTCAACCGCCACTCCGGAATGCTCTTTACCGAAATAACCGGGACGGAACATTCACCGATGTCAGCCAAAAAGCGGGCGTGCCTGGGGGAGGCTACGGCATGGGGGTGGCCGCCGCCGATTACGATGGCGACGGCCACACCGATCTGCTGGTGACCCAATACAACGGAGTTATTCTCTACCACAACAATGGCAATGGCACATTTACGGACGTTACCCGAAGAGCCGGTCTTCCTACCACCGGTTGGGCAACGAGTGCGGTCTGGTTCGATTATGACAACGACGGAAAGCTCGACCTTTTCATCTGCCGGTTCGTCAACTTTGATAAATCAAAAAACCAGTTTTGCGGCAATCGGGATACAGGACTTCGTTACTACTGCACGCCACGCGTCTACGATCCGGCGCCTAGTTGGCTCTTCCACAACAACGGCGATGGCACTTTCACCGATGTAAGCCGTGAGTCCGGCATAGCTAATTCGCCCGGAAAAGCGTGGGGCGCTGTAGCTTGCGACATTAATAATGACGGGTTGATTGACCTATTTGTGGCCAATGACACTGTGCCAAATTTTCTTTTCATGAATCAAGGAAATTGCAAATTCCAAGAGATTGGAGTCCCGGCAAATGTCGCATTCAGCGCCGAAGGTCACGCTCGCTCGGGGATGGGAGTTGATGCGGCCGACTATGACCAGGACGGTTGGATAGATCTTTTCGTTACCAATATCGATCAGGAAATGTATTCGCTTTACCACAACAATCACGATCAAACCTTCGACGACATGGCTATTCCGAATGGGATTGCGAAAACCACGCGTTTGATGAGCGGTTGGGGAGTCAAATTCTTTGACTACGACAACGATGGCAACACCGATTTATTTCTCGCCAATGGACATCCCGACGATAAGATCGAGCTGCATTCGAGCGCCGTTCAATATCTAGAGCCTATGCTCCTTTATCGCGGCCACGGCCGAAGTTTCGAAGACATCTCCAGCACAAGTGGTCCGGTTTTTAGCGCTTCGTATGCAGCCCGAGGCCTGGCGATCGGAGATTTTGATAATGATGGCGGATTGGACGTTCTGGTCGGCATTAACAATGGACCGCCTCTGCTGCTCAGAAACCAGATCGGTAGCCGTAACAATTGGCTGGGTTTGAAATTAGTGACAAAGCGTGCCAACCCTGAGGCCGTGGGCGCAAAGGTTACGTGGAAATCGGGGGACCTGAAGCGTACAGTCTTCAAAACCAGTGGAGGGAGCTACATCGCATCGCATGATCCCCGGGTTGTTCTAGGCATTGGCATGCGTCCCCGTGTCGAATGGGTGGAGATCAAATGGCCTCTACCCAGCGGCCGCGTCGAACGGTTCACGAATCTTCCGATAAACAAGTACATCACCTTGACCGAAGGTTCCGGAGAGCCATCCCGGAGGGAATAAATAGTCGTGCCTGCGCAAACGCCCGCTGTAGACCACGTATATGAGTTTCAGCGCAAGATGGCAACGTTGGAAATGCTAAAACTCTGGAAACAATCCTCACAGTTTTCAGAGCCGCAGGATTGAATTTTCGCTAGTCCCGCTTCACGTGGCCGTTTGCCGTGGTCATAATCGCCAGTGTGGAACTACTATTCGTATGCCGGCAGGAACGCGGGAATCGGCCATGTCAGCACTCACGTTCTCCGCCACACATATAGGTCATGGCTAGACATGTGGGAACTCCAATCGCAGTACAAGAGAAAATGATGCGACATACAGACATCAGAACCACATGAACATTTACGGTGATGTGGTAACTGCTGAGATGGTGCAAGCTGGCAACAAGTGGGAAACTAGCTCTAAACGGAGCGCAAACAGAGCGCATGGCTAGTTAAGTCTTTTGGAATTGGTGGGCAGTGCAGGACTCGAACCTGCGGCCTTCTCGGTGTAAGCGAGACGCTCTAACCAACTGAGCTAACCGCCCCGGGAGCTATCGGCCATCAGTTGTCAGCTATCAGCAAAACCGGATCAAGAGGCTTGCGAAGCCAGGCTCGATGATCGCCAAAACTGAGGGACTCTCGCAGTATAGGGAACCCTGCAAACGGCGGTCAAACTCGCTTGATTGAGGGACCGTGGTTTAGTGGACCGCGCTGTTACTTTATAGCCAGCACACTGTAATTGGGCGTGAACTGATCGTTACTGGTGATGTGCAATGCCTCGAGTACCAGCCCAGTCAAGTTGATGCATGGGACTAGCGTGCTTCTTGCCATTCTCTTGAGTATCCTGGAGGGAACGAAGCTATGCAGGGCTAAGTTTGTGGTACGCAAAATCCCTCCGATGCTCGACAGTTCAGGAACAACATTTGTTTCCGAGAAAATAGACAGAACAGCGCGCACTCCGCTTGCAGTGAATCGCCAGCGCTCGCTGTCAGTGAATCGTGGTGCCATAGACGGGATGCTGGCCAGCAGTGCGCCTCCGGGTTTGAGGACTGAATGAATTTGTTGAGCAGCTCGATGCGGTTCTTTGAAGCAGTCAAAGACCTGAGTGGCTATAACTAAATCAAAGCTTGCAGGACAAAAAGGCAAACTTTCACCATCACCGACAACATCGACAAAATCGGTGTGCAGTAAGTCGAAACCGATATAGCGTTCAATCCTCCCCTCAAAGAGAGATCGATAGGGTTGGTACCTGCCACCAACGTCAAGAATGCTCAATTCGTTGCCCGGCAGTTGCGCGATCCAATGCTCAAAAATAGTCTTTCGCGAACGCAACACCAGAAAATTTGGATCAGTCAGCGACGGACGCAGGCGCTTCTCTGCAATTTCCTGAAGAGCATCTTTGACTCGGTTTGAATAACCTTCAATCGACAATGCAGCATCGGCCATTCTGGAATCGTACAAGGTTGCCGGCTCAGGAGTTGATTACTGTTTCGTTTCCATTCCACCAATAGGTCGCCCGACATCTCAGTTCGTCTGGCCTTCGAGTTCGCGTGTCCGCGTCCCTGCTAAACTCGCATCGTGCGGCGGCTAATTGTTAACGCGGACGACTTCGGCCTGACCTCAGGCGTGAACCGGGGCATTGTCCAGGCGCATGAGCGTGGCATCGTTACTTCTGCAACGCTGATGGCTTGCGGCGCAAAATTTCAGGAAGCCGTGGACTCGGCCTCGCGAAATCCCCGGCTCAGCGTCGGTTGCCACGTGCTTTTAGTGGATGCTTCGCCGGTGCTCGATGTGCGGCAAGTCTCGAGCTTGGCGACGGCAAATTCCGGCGCCCCAAAATTCCGCGACAGCCTGATAAGTTTTGCCGGGCTCGCGATCGCCGGACGCCTCGACGAAGATCAGATCGAAGCCGAGATCTCGGCACAAATTCGCAAGCTGCAGGCGGCTGGAGTCCGGGTATCTCATCTGGACTCACACAAGCATACCCACATGTTTCCAGCCGTTTTCAGACCTATGCTTCGAGCGGCAAAGACATGCGGTATATCAGCGGTGCGAAATCCTTTCGAACCTCGGTTTCTTGCCGGAACAAGAAATTGGAAGCGCCAGTTTCAGTTGAGCATTCTAGGATCGTTCCGTACAACATTTCGAAACGCACTGAAAGAAGCCGGGGTAAACACACCGGATGGTTGCGTAGGGATCGTCGCGACCGGGGGCCTTACTCTAGACACATTTCGCCAGCTAGTTCAGAACCTTCCTGAGGGCACTTGGGAATTCGTGACTCACCCGGGATACAACGACGCCGAACTGGACGGAGTAAAGACCCGCTTGCGTCACTCCCGCGAAAATGAGCTGGCGATTTTGACCTCGCCCGAGACTAAAAAGCTGCTACAGCGCGAGCAGATTGAGTTGATCTCCTACCGCGACTTTGCATTGTCCGCCCAGCAATCACCGGAGGTACCATCACCTTCGGGTCATGCGAAGTGACTGATGGTTACTTCCGGGAGTAGTTCAAGGCCGATATGATTGTGCAACGTCATGGAAAAACGCCCAGAATCCAGAGTCACAGCCGACATCCCGGTGCGCGTTTGGGGTATGGATGCTGATGGCAAACCTTTTTTTCAAAGCGGTCTGGCCGGCAGCTTGAGCAGTGAAGGCGCTCAACTCACGCACCTGCATCATTGCCTGAAAGCCGGCGACATTGTCGGCATTCAGTATGGCGAGAAAAAGGCCCGTTTCAAGGTCATCTGGGCCAATCCCTCGGTGATTCCACGGAAAAATAAAGCTGGGGTTCTAATTCTTCCCGATCAGATCGCACCATGGACAGAGATAGCCGAGGAAACTCTGGGTAAGCCGAAGGAACCCGGCTCTGACAAGCGTAGATTCAGTCGCCACAAAGTGCAGTTCCCGATCGAGATCAGTTTTGCGGACACGCGCCGTGCACACATGCAATGCAGCGCAACCGATATAGGCGGCCGCGGCTGCTACATTGAAACATTCTGTCCACTGCCGATTAATTCTGAGATCGTCATAACGTTCTGGCTCGATTCCGATAAAGTCCGAGCCTCAGCATTAGTGCGCACCAGTGACCCGGGAGTGGGAATGGGGATCGAGTTTACCGCGCTTGAAGATCACATTCAGGAGCGCCTGCAAAAATACATCGAAAAGATGGACAAGGGTTTTTCGAAGGCAGCGACGGAAGGCGCTTAAACTTTCCAGTCCCATTAATCCGAATCCTTGGCCCGCTTTCCCCATCGAATGTACATGCGGGACAGCTTGAAAATCGGCATCACCTGTTATCCCACCTACGGCGGTAGCGGTGTAGTCGCCACCGAGCTTGGTCTGGAACTGGCGCAGCGCGGGCATGACATCCACTTCATCTCGTACGCGCAACCGATTCGCCTGGACCGCCCTACAGCGAACATTCACTATCACGAAGTGGAAGTCTCGCGATACCCGCTGTTCGACTATCCGCCGTATGATCTGGCGCTAGCCACGCGAATGGCTGAAGTTTCGGAGTTGTACGACCTTGATCTGCTTCACGTACATTACGCGATCCCGCATTCGGTGAGTGCATTGCTGGCGCGGCAGATGCTTGCCGCAGGTAAAAAAAAACGCAAGCTGCCCTTCGTGACAACCTTGCACGGAACCGACATCACTCTCGTAGGCCAAGACCGCTCCTATCTTCCGATCACGCGCTACTCGATCGAAGAAAGCGACGGGGTCACCGCGATTTCGGAATATCTACGCGAGCGAACGGTGCGCGAGTTCGAAGTAAAGAATCCGATCGAAGTGATCTACAACTTTGTGAATTGCGATGTGTATTGCCGTGACAAGAATGCTGCCCAGCGTCGCTTGGAGTATGCCCCAAATGGCGAACGCATTCTTGTTCACGTATCGAATTTTCGTCCAGTGAAGCGAGTCACAGATGTGATCGAAATTTTCGATCGAGTCCGAAAACAGGTGCCTGCAAAGCTCTTGCTTATGGGCGACGGCCCTGACCGATCACCGGCCGAGTGGCTGGCGGTGCAAAAGGGGATTCACAATGACGTCATTTTTCTCGGCAAGCGCGAACAGGTCTATGAGACTTTAGGGATTTCCGACGTTTTGCTCATGCCCAGCGAATTGGAATCGTTTGGCCTGGCAGCGCTCGAGGCAATGGCCTCTGAAGTTGTGCCTATAAGCACCAACGTTGGCGGCGTTCCAGAAGTTGTGGAGCACGGTAAGAGTGGATTTCTGGCTGACGTAGGCGACGTCGAAACCATGGCCCGCAACGCCGTCGATATCCTCAAAGACGAAGGTCGCCTGCGCGCGATGGGGAAACAATGCCGCGAGGCTGCGAGAGCTCGCTTCTGCACTACCAGGATTATCCCGCAATATGAAGACTTCTACCGGCGAGTGCTGGAACGTTCTTCGTAAACTGTTGCCGGCAACTTCGCATCTCCCGGCAAAATGGGAAGCCGCAACCGGACCAGAGTTCCAGTGCCGTTCCGGCTGTCGATGGTCATGCGGGCAGTTTCTCCGTATAAGACTTTAAGTCTTTCGGCGACATTCGCCATTCCAATGCCGCCCTCGCCGAATCCTGCAGGACGCTCGAGCAACTGCGCCGAACCCATGCCTACGCCGTCATCCTCGACTTCTATAGTGACGTGTGAATCGGAAAGCATGCTGCGTAAATAAATGCTGCCTCCATCAATCTTCGACGAAAGGCCGTGCTTGATTGAATTTTCAACCAACGGCTGCAGCAGCATGCTGGGCACCATCACATCGAGCGATTCGGGATCCAACTCTTTGACCACTCTGAGTTTGTCGGACCCGAAGCGCACCACCTCAATGTCGAGATAGTTGTCGATGAAATCAATTTCTTCCTGCAATGCGACGAATGCGTCGCTGCTGTGCAGCAGCCGCCGCAAGATGGTTGCCAGCTTGATGATCAACTCGCGCGCAGTGTCGGGACTCACCCGCACCAGTGAGGAAATCGAATTCAAGGTGTTGAACAGAAAGTGTGGATTGATCTGATTTTGTAACGCCGTCATGCGAGCGCTAAGAAGCAACTGCGCCTGCTCTTCCAGTTTGATCTGCAGCCGAACGCCATTCCAGATTTTCAGTTCGATCACTATGACCGTGACCGAGGTGGCATAGATCAGCAAATCCACCCAGATGGGATGTGCCGCATAGCTGTACCCCGGTAGCCAGCGGAGCACCACGATTTGCAAAAAGCGCATGGCCACGATGGTGAACAGAAAGAGCATCTGCCAGTCGGAGAAACTGGGCCGCGTGTCATCGCGTCGCATCCAGCGGATGATGCTGAGATAATTAAAGGGGGAGAAGCGCCAGACCTCTTCTTCATTGGGCGCGAACCTTCGCAACTGACCGAACACCAAACCCACCGCGGCATTTACCGGAAGCATCAGCCAGGCGCCATTGAAGACAGCCAGTAGCAGACCGCCGGTGACTCCTGCGAAACGCCCAGCGGTCACGCCTAACAACACTGTCGTCTCGAAGGAAAGTTCGCCGACAAATGTGCTCTCAGCGCCGAACCTCACCCATATGCCCAACGCCAGGTGAAAGCCGAGCCATGCCGAGACCGCCAACCACAAGGCAAGGTAAGTCTTGTCCTTCAGCGACCGTTGTTCGCGAAACAGCAGCGACTTGAATTCCACCGAGCGCACTAAGCCGGCGGCAATGGCCGCAGCCACACCCAGCTTAACCAGCAGATTGATCAGGATCAGCCGATATTCCATGGCTCACTACGCCTAAGGAGAATGTAGCACTGTTCAATAGTCGAGACTGTAGGAACATTTGACTGCAGGGCAGCGACGCTTTAGCCTTTCTCGAACTCATGTGGTTGGAGCGTTTTCATGTTGCAGCCCTGTAGAAAACTTGCGTTCTTAGTCGGCGTCGCAATTCTTTGCCTGTCTTCTTCTGTCGCCCAGGCTCCAGCGCCTGAGCAGCGCGCAACCAGCACGCCTTACACCGGCGACCTATCCATTTTTGATAACGCGGGAAGAGCGGAGCGCTTGCAGATCAACCGCGTGATGGACGCGCTAGGCATTATTCCCGGCAAGCGGGTTGCCGATATCGGAGCGGGCTCAGGATTTTTTACCGTGCTGGCGGCGCGAAGAGTCGGCGCCAAAGGCGCAGTCTATGCCGAGGACATCAATCCCGAGGCGATTCAGTACATCGATGCGCGCCGGAAGAAAGAAGGACTGCACAACGTCAAAACCGTTCAGGGCAAGCCGGACGACCCGCACCTGCCCGATTCAGTTGACGCCGTGTTGCTGCTCAAGACTTACCACGAGATCGCGCAACCAGTCGTCCTCTTCCGCAACTTGCGCCACTCGCTTGCTAAAGACGCAAAGGTCGGAGTGATCGACCGCAACGGCGACGGCACCAATCACGGCGTCGGCCGCGATGTAGTGATCCGCGAAATGAAAGAGGCGGGCTACAAAGTGATCCAGCAGGAAAATTACAAAAAAGATGGAATGGATTACTTCCTGGTGTTCGCGGCGGAGTAAGTGCGGCTCGCGGTGATTTGCCGGGCGCGACGAAATTGGAAATTTCCCCACTCAAGCCAAAATCAGGCTTGAATGGGCCACCCACACCAAATTTTTAACTGCGATCTGCTGCTCAGTTTAGAATCGGGGCCATGAAAATTGTCTCTACTTCCTGCGTAGCGCTTTTTCTCGCTAGTGCAATGGTGACCGGCTTTCTGGTTTCTTCGCATGCTGCAACCATGGAGAAGCAGGCGGTCATGGCGGCTGTGATGGAAATGTTCGACGGCATGTCGAAACGTGATGCCGAACTCATCAAAAAGCCTTTGCTGACTGGCGGCTCAATGGTGCTGATGCGAGAGGGCAAGCCGGTTCAGATGACGTTTCAGGAATTCGCCGAGCGGGTGGCAAAGCCTGGACCGACGCACATTGCGGAGCGAATCCATGACCCTCTGGTGCGGATTGATCATGATCTGGCAGTGGTATGGGCTCCGTTTGAATTTTTGGAGGATGGCAAGGTGGACCACTGCGGGACGGATTTGTTCAACCTGATTCGCAGCGATGGAAAGTGGCTGATTGCCAGCATTGCGGATACCGGGCGGAAGAATTGTCCGGCCAGGTAGCGGGCAGGCAACTCCGGTTTTGAATGCAGAATCCCCACTTCTCGCCGTTCTTGCGAGAAGCGGGGGCCCGGCTTAGGCGATCTCAGCTTCAATCACGCTGAATGGAGATTTCGTCGGCACAATTCGCGTCAGGCGGAAACCAGCGCCAGCAAACAGGTCTCGCCATTCCTGCTCCATACGCTCCCGACCTCCGGGGAAGAAGAGCATTTCTATATCAATGACCTTCGACGGATGCGGCTGGTTTCCCGGTGGGACCACGAATTCCAGCAGCACGACTTTGCCTGTTCGTTTGGTTTGAGCATCCGCCTCAAGCGCCCGCCGGCAGTTGCGCAGAATTGTTGTCGCCTGCTCGTCAGTCCAATCGTGCAGAATGTGTTTCATGAAATAGATGTCGCCGCCTTCCGGCACTGCTTTGAAGAAATCGCCGTGCACAGTGCGGCAGCGCTTCTCCATGCCGAGCTCGCCTATGCGTTTTTCGCCGCCGGGCACAATGTCCTTCAAATCGAAAAGTACGCCCTGCATCTGCGGATATTTCTGCAAAATTGAGCAGATCGCAAACCCGTGCCCGCCGCCTACGTCCACGATTGTCTTGCGCGACGAGAAATCGTAGGCCTCAAGTGCGGCATTGACCGCCAGCGCGCTCAGATTTGTCATGGCGCGATGGAAGCGGTCGAATTCCACCGCATCTGTCGGAAAATATTCAAACGCGGGTTTTCCCGTGACGTGTTCAACGGTTGGCTCCCCGGTACGCACCGAATGCAGCAACTCGGCAGCAATCTTGAAGTGAAACGGATCTGCAAGCCAGACAACAGTGTCGCGCATAGATTGGGGATGGTCCGAGCGCAGGAACTCAGCCGGCGGGGTGAGTGCAAAATGCCGTGGCTCGGTTTCCGTAAAAATACCGGTCATTGCCAGCAGGCGCAGCATGCGGAAGAGCGCGTCTTCGTTGGTGTTGGTTTTCTTTGCCAGTTCCGCAACCGGCTTTGAACCCGTACCTATCAGGTCAGCCACTTTCAATTCTGCGGCCACCCACAAGGCGGCGGATGGAATATAGCTGGTTGTCATTTGAAGGAGAAATTGCGAAGGATCTGGCGCCTGAGTCTTTACGGCGGGTTCACGTTCAATGAGGGCAGAGGAAGAGGACATATTTATCTCCTGGGTATGAGAAAAAATTAGAATGACTTACCACCGAGAGTGCCATTTCGAAAACGGCTGTTTCGGACACTATAACTCAAGGTGGCCCCACCCTCGCAACCCCGCGCGTGACGCCGGAGTCGGCGCGACAACTTTCGTCGAACTCACGTCCGTGCGGAGCCCCCACTTCTCGCCGCTTTTGCGAGAAGTGGGATGAAATCGCGTGAAGCCACCGCCGATTTTCCGGATGGCTCTCGAAGGATGTTATCCAAGCCATAAACTACTAATAAGCTCTAAACTATTTTTCACACATGTTTATTCTTCGCGTCCTGCTCGCAGCCATCGCATTGAGCACACTGACAACTGCACAGCAACTTACGACGTTTCCAACCGACGATGGCGCAGTCATCTCGGCGGAGCTTTACGGCCAGGGCACTCGCGGGGTGGTACTCGCTCATGGTGGGAGATTCACTAAAGAAAGTTGGCGCGACCAGGCGCGAGTGCTGGCCAGACATGGATTCCGCGTGCTCGCATTTGACTTCCGAGGCATTGGAAGCTCGCGTGGTCCCGGCCAGGCTGACTTTGATACCGCTCCTTTCGACAAAGATGTGATCGCGGCAGTCCGCTACCTGAAAAGACACGGTGCTGGAACCGTGTCGCTGGTCGGGGGCAGCTTCGGAGGCGGGGCCGCGGGCGATGCGTCAATCGAATGGCCAGGTGAAATCGACCGCCTCGTATTTCTTGGGGCTGCGCCGAACCTGCCGGCGGACAAGCTCAACTGTCGCAGTCTCTTTATTGTGGCTCGTGATGACGCAAGCGCGGACGGGCCACGGCTGCCAGGCATTCGCGCGCAGTACGAAAGGGCTCCGAATCCAAAACGATTGATCGTCCTCGATGGCTCCGCGCATGCTCAGTTTCTTTTTCAAACCGATCAGCGCACTCGCGTTATGAAAATTATTTTAAGATTTCTTTCAGCGCCTTGAGAATCAAGGACCGCGACTCCGTGATAAGCAGCGTCCCTCAGCTTCTTTGTCCGTAATTTTTGTGAAGGATGGCGGCAAGTATGATCAAAAGCGCAATCAGCCGGATGACATAAATCCACGGGCTGCCTTCATTGGGACGCGAAAGAAACAGCAAGGCGATGCGGTTTCCTGCCTCGACAAAAAAGAAGACAGCGAACGCCAGGAAGAAAGAATCGCGCGTCTCCCGCCAAAAGCGCACAAAGAAAACTCCGGCGATGATGGAGAAGGCGGAGATTATGCCGAGTAAAAACGCGGTAATCATAGTTTAGTTGCTTTCCCAGATCAGACCGTAAAGCATCAAGGCCATAGCCACGGTGGTTGTTCCCAATCTCAGGAAGTAAAGGTCAATATTGGTGAACACCACTAGATCGAGAAACACCAGTGCGTTCGAAACCGCCAGCCCTAGAAAACATAAGCCGCTCCATAAAAGCAGCTGCTTGCGCCCGCGCGTGTAACCGCGTAATAGCAACGCGGCACAGATCAAGCTTACGAGCGCGCCAAGAATGTACACTGCGCTGGCCATTTCACTCCTTCTCCTTGGTGAACCGGAATGCCCGAGCAAAGTCACGCAATGCCGAAGCAGGCTTGGCGTGAATCATGTTCGATACTCGCACTACCTCACGCCGGTACATCTCATCAAGCCGGCCAATCAGACGATCTTGCTCCTCTAGCATTGATTCATAACGGTATCCCTCGACGGCGCCCTGAATACTGGTAATAAGCCGCTTTCGAACCAGTTCCTGCAGCAGATCGCGTCCTAATTCGTTGCTTACGTATAAGCGTTTCCCCAACTCTTCAGGTGTCCATATGGCGGGACGGGTATTCCAAACCAAAAGCAGCGCTTCAAGCTGCGGAACGCTGTCGATCTGGTCGACAACAAATCGAATGATCTCGCTTTCGCCTTCGGTTTTGGGTTGATCGGTCAAATCCCTAACTTTAGCCCAATAATTTAGCCGGCTTTTGCGTCGTCCATTAGCAGCTTATGCGAGCCAGAAAAAGCATTGTAACCGCAGATGCTATATTCGGGAACCACCAATTACATCAATAACTTAGCTCCATCCACTGCGAGTTTCACCCGCTCAACCCCGATTTTTCACCTTTTGTTGACTTAAGGGTGCCTTATGCCCGGTGGGTCAATAGGATAGAAGTACACAAAACCGTTGCATGTCGTAGGTCGTGGGATCGCACGCAAAGTCATTGCGTGAGCTGTTGCCCCACGACGCAAGACCTGCAACGCACGACGATTTCAAAATCCCTGATGGGAAAGGTCGAGAAAGCATGCATAAGCCGATTAAGTACGTAGAGAAGGCAGTCACGATTGGCGCCAAGGGAGCCTGGTTGGTATTTGATCGCATGAACCGGATCAAGCCGAACCCATCACCCACGCCGAAGTGGTCGGACAAGCCGTTGCTTAAGTCCTACCAGAAGTCGAAACCGCCGCTCGGATGGCCTCGCGCCACCGACTCGCTCTGCCCGAAGTGCGTGCCCGAAATCCGTCAGCAGATCCTCGATGGCCACCTTCCTTATGAAGTGCTGATGAACGAAAAAGTCGGCGAGATCAAAGCCACCATCATTGAGCAGGACGGCAAGATCATGATGGTAAAAGAGTGCCCGAAGCATGGGCGCTTTGAAGACGTGATGTCGATCGACACCGAGTTCTCGAAGCACCTGGAAGACGTCTTCCCGGGCCGCGACATCCGCGCCCACAATGACGAAAAGCTGCACAAGCACGGCTCGTCCACGGTGAAGTACGGACGCGGCTCGGTGCTCACCATCGACCTGACCAACCGGTGCAATATGATGTGTGACCCATGCTTTATGGACGCAAACCAGGTTGGGTTCGTGCACGAGCTGACTTGGGAAGAAATCAAGACCATGCTCGACAACGCCATCACCATCAAGCCGCGGCGTCAGATGAGCGTTCAGTTCTCCGGTGGCGAGCCGACACTGTCGCCTTATTTCCTGGACGCGGTCCGTTACGCCCGCAAGGTTGGATACAACTCGGTCCAGGCGGCGACCAACGGAATTGAATTCGCCAAGAGCTTTGAGTTCGCGCAACAGGCGGCCGAAGCTGGAATGCGTTACGCGTACCTGCAGTTTGACGGCATCGGCAATGCTGCTAATGCGCACCGCAAAGTCGGCAATCTGTTTGACGTGAAGTTGAAGGCCATCGACAACCTGCATCGCGCGGGCGTCGAAATTGTGCCCGTTGTCACCATTGTTAATGGGATCAATAACGAGCAAGTGGGACGTATCATCCAGTTCGCGCTGGATAATCCGAAGAAGATCGGCTTCCTGTCATTTCAGCCGGTCAGCTTTACCGGACGCGACGAAGCCATCACCGACGATCGCCGCAAAGCGCAGCGCTACACGCTCTCGCACCTCGCGCATGACGTAAAAAATCAAACCAGCCTGGGCGAACC
>Ga0157372_10000376_pt1 | contig 49449 bp, 40 predicted proteins | sample C55metaG_FD_115307 | JGI IMG/M metagenome (GOLD analysis project Ga0157372, IMG submission 115307) | Corn rhizosphere microbial communities from Kellogg Biological Station, Michigan, USA - C5-5 metaG | ecosystem: Host-associated > Plants > Roots > Rhizosphere > Soil | place: USA: Michigan...
CCTGAGTTTAAATTGCAGTAAATCAGTATGATTTGAATGATAGAAATATTACTTAAAATATTTATTGCGAAATAAGCAGAGTTTAAATACATTTGCATCCCGCTTCTGAGGGTTACCTCAGTGACTGCAATGCCCAGATGGCGGAATTGGTAGACGCGCTGGTCTCAAACACCTGTGGGAAACCGTGCCGGTTCGACTCCGGCTCTGGGTACAAAGCCTGATACGAAAGTGTCAGGCTTTTTTGTTTATATCAAATTGACCTTATTCCAATCTCATCCAAGCTTTTTCCGCAACCACTTCCGCGCCGGCTCGTCATACCATTTCAATGCAGCATAGGCCAAAACTATCGCGCCTATTAAAATAAGCAAAGCATAAGGCCATACCTGCACCAGGGTAATGCCTTTATGATTGCTTATCCAGGCTACGTAAAAATAAACCAGCGGGTAATGCACCATATAAAGCGGGTAGGAGATGTCGCCCAGGAATTTGCATATCCTGTTCTCTCTTTGCGTTTTTATCACGCCACTGGCACCCAGGTACACTATGAGCGGAAAAACCAGGATAATACAAACAGATTCATACAGGCCGTTCAACCAAAGGTGCTCAGCGCCACCAATGCGCGGCATATAAAATATTACAACCAACAGCAAACCGCACCATAAAAACGCATTTTTAATTTGGCCGGGTTTTATTATGCGCGACATGAGCAGACCGCCAAAGAAAGGATATATAACACGGGTAAACCCGATGCGAACTTGCAACACGTTCAGCGTCCAGCCACCACTTACGTCGCCGTTGGTAATAGCCAGATGTGCTAACGCGATGGCAGCAATAACTACAAGTATGCTCAATGCCGTTTTCGAAAACTTCCTGATCCAAACGGCATATAGCATATTGGCAATGTATTCAAAAAATAACGACCAGCCCACGCTATTCAGTGGATGCATTTCTTCCCAACCGCGTATATCCAACGACAGGGGTACAGGCAGAATAGTATAGCCGATCAGCATCACCAATAACATTTCCCAAAGGGGAATGGTATGAATAAGCGGCCATAGCGTTGAATCTGTAAAATAAAAGCCGATAGCGCCCATCGTCATCCCTAAAACCACCATGGGTTGCAGTCGTTCTACACGGCGCCTGAAAAAACTGCCGACGGTCATCTTATGCCAGCGGTCGTCATAAGCATAGCCGATCACGAAACCGGATAATAAAAAGAAAAAGTCGACAGCCAGGTAACCATGATTAACAAGTTTATCTAAATTGCTGGTAGACAACGGCTCGCACAGGTGAAATGTCACCACTATTATAGCTGCGACACCGCGAAGGCCGTCTAATATAGGATAGTGTGGCTTGGTGGCCAAATCGTTATTATTCATTAATCGAATTAGATAGATGATAGATTAAAATTGGCGCAAATTATAAAATTGAATGCAAGCTGGTCTATCTTTTTTAAACTCCGGGATATTCCCTTCAGTTCCATTTTCATTACATTTGAATGCTTATGAAATGGATTACCCGCGAACATCCTAAAATAGACCGTATTGCCTGTCCCTGGCTAATTAAACGTTTTGTCGATCCTGAGGCGGAGATCATTTATGTGCCTTATGCGGAAGTAGTCGAACAGTCGGCTGTGCTGGGCGCGATTCCTTTTGATTTACCAAACGTAGAATACACGCATTACGACGACCAATGTACGTTTGATTATATTATCAAGAAACACAACTTAAAAGACCCGGCCTTATTCCGTATAGCGGGCATAGTGCGTGGTGCAGACACCGGGCGACACGACTTCGCACCACAAGCTGCAGGTTTGGAAGCTATTTTTTCGGGATTGGCTTATAACAGTAAGGATGACTACAAATTGCTGGAATTTGGTATGCTGATCTATGACGGTTTATACAGTTGGGCTACCCACTTATTTAAAAAGAAACATTCGGACGATAGCCCGGTCGAACAGTTATTACTGCAGGTTTACCACCAATACCTTAAACATGAAAAAGGTAAGAAGACACCTGAATGGGCAGAAACACTAAAAGACATGATTCAGGATCAGTTGGATACACACATGACACTTAGTTTGCAGCAAGCTTCAGCAGAGCTGGAAATCAATCCCGCTTATCTATCGCGGGAGTTCTCGAAACACTTTGACAATCTGAGTTTTGGAGATTATATGCGCAAAATACGTATTGAAAAAGCCATGAATGTGATTGAAACAACTTCATACTCTCTTACCGAAATAGCCTATCTGACCGGTTTTTCTGACCAAAGCCACTTTAACCGCATCTTTAAAAAACAGACTGGTCAAAGTCCGTCGGTTTATAAAAAATCTATCAAAAAAGTAAAATAGATACCAATAGTTAAATACGTTCTATTTACCCGCATTGGGGCTGCTTAGTATTGCAGTATCATGCAAGAACGTAATTATAGCTTAAAAGACCTGATGCTTTATTTTCTGAAACTAGGCACCTGGGGTTTTGGCGGTCCGGTGGCGCTGGTGGGTTATATGCACCGCGACCTGGTTGAGCAAAGAAACTGGCTGACGGAAGAGGAATATAAAGAGGGATTAGCGCTTGCGCAATTGGCGCCGGGCCCCTTGGCTGCGCAATTGGGTATTTATATTGGCTTTGTGCATTATGGTTTGCTGGGGGCTACAGTCGCTGGGCTCGCCTTTGTTTTGCCTTCGTTTATTATGGTACTGTTGCTGGGGATGATTTACCGGCTATACAGCGGTTTGGCATGGATGCAGGAAGTTTTCTACGGTGTTGGTGCGGCGGTAATTGGTATTATTGCTATCAGCGCTTATAAACTGACGTTGAAATCGGTCGGTAAGCTAAACCTTCCGGCTATAAAAACAAACTGGTTGCTGTGGGTGTTTTATTTGGTGGCTATTGTGACAACAGTGGTCACTCAACAAGAGCAAATCATGTTATTTGTGGGTTGCGGATTGATCTATATGCTGGTTAAGGCGCCGCCGCTTTGGTTAAAACGGCCGGCTGCGCTACCCGTGGTTTTGCTGGCGAACATGGGGTTCTGGCAATATTCAAAAGATCGGTTGCAGGAGATGGGGCTGTTCTTTTTGAAGGCCGGCACCTTTGTGTTCGGTAGCGGTTTGGCAATTGTACCCTTCCTCCATGGCGGCGTGGTGAATAATTATCACTGGCTTAATGAGAAGCAGTTTATAGATGCAGTAGCAGTAGCCATGATCACACCCGGACCCGTAGTCATCACAGTAGGCTTTATCGGTTACCTGGTTGGTGGTTTTCCGGGCGCGGCAGTGGCCGCTTTGGCTACATTTTTACCTTGTTTCCTCTTTACCATAATTTTGGCTCCATATTTTAAAAAGATAGCGAAAAATCTCAGCATTAAAGCATTTGTGGATGGCATTACAGCTGCGGTAATCGGCGCCCTGGTAGGGGCGGTCATCATTATCACTACCCGTTCTATCGTAGATATTCAGACCGGAATAATTGCAATAGGCAGCGCACTGGCACTGATCTATGTAAAGAAAATACAAGAGCCGCACTTAATTGCCATCGGCGCAATTTTGGGTATCCTTATCAAGAGCACACCGTAAACAACAAACCATAAAAACAAACGACGATGAACCGAAGAAACGTATTAAAAACCGCTGCGGTATTAGCCGGAACGGGATTGATTAGCATAAAACCATTGGAAGGCCTGGCAGCTGGTACACCCTTAAAAACACCTGCATTGACCCCGGCAGAGATTGCGGGTATTGAAACTGCAATTGGCAAAAAAGGTAGCTATAAAGAGGCCGAGGCGACATATACTATTCCGTTGCCGCGCAATGATTTAAAAGTGACTTTAAAGGGCGAACCTGTGCCTATTTCCTTCGGTTTTGGTGGATGGGTATCTATCAAACGTTCGGCAGATGGCAAGACGGCCATGATCATGAGCGATTGTGTACTGCTTCAGGAAGAAGTGAACCCACTGATTTCGGCAGCACAGGAAGCCGGGCTGGAGATTGGAGCTATCCATAACCACTTTTTTTACGAAGAACCGCGCATATTTTTTATGCACGTTCATGGTATGGGATCGCCGGAAGAACTGGCGAAAAAATATGCCAAAGCTATTTCTGCAACCAAGATCGCTCCGCAGAACCAGCCGCCTGCAGGACTGCCTCCTGCAAAAACAGAAGATATTTTTGATGTGGATGCATTAAATAAGATCATTGGTTATGAAGCGGCCATTAATGGCCCCGCCATTAAATACACCGTTGGGCGCGCCGATTTAAAAGTTATGGCGATGGGTGTTGAAATGACGCCGAATATCGGTTTAAATACCTGGGCGGCTTTTACAGGCTCGATGGAGCGCGCTCATATTGCGGGCGATGTGGCCATGTTGGAATCGGAAGTAAACAACGTAGTAAGGACATTGCGTGCTAACAATATTGAAGTAGTGGCCCTGCATCACCATATGTTGGGCGATGAGCCGCATATCATCTTTTTACATTACCTGGGCACCGGGCCAGCTTTAGAATTGGCCAAATCATTCAAAACTGTGTTAGGGCAATTGGGCAAAAAAGGCGGCATGAGTGGCATGAAAATGTAAGAATAAGTCATTTTGATATTAAACAAGGCCTGCGCTAAAAATAATAAAGACTTAACACTTAAATAGATTTAGGCTGTTTACCTTTATGTAAATCAATCATTTATCATTATGGCAAGTGCAATCAATTGGTTCGAAATTCCGGCGTTGGATTTCGAACGCGCGAAAACTTTTTATGAAACAGTGTTGGGCATCAAAATGATCGTCCCATTTCCAGATTCGAAATATGCCATGTTCCCTGCGGATATGCAAAACGGCGAGATAGGCGGTGGTTTAACGCAGGAAGACGGTGCAGAACCTGCTCAGCAGGGCGCCCTGATTTACCTTAATGGTGGCGACAACCTGGATGTGCCCCTGGCGCGCGTAGAAGCAGCTGGTGGTAAAGTGATCATGCCTAAAACCTCAATCGGCGAGAATGGTTTTATGGCGCGTTTTATAGATACTGAAGGCAACCGTATGGCTTTCCATTCGATGCAATAATAACAATTTGAAAGGACGGTGATAATCCGTATCTGTTTGATAATTAAAGCTCTGCGTTTTGCAGGGCTTTTTTTTTCGATTATTTTGCCCTTCTACAGCGGCGTTTTATTTCATGACGACAAAAAGTTTTCAACATTTGGGTTACCTTTTTAGCATGATAGCTTGTTTCATTTTGTTTCACTGATTTTTTGTAAAGCACTGATTTATAAACGATTGATTAAAAATCCTGTTTCACTTGTTTCATTTGTTTCACCCTCGCGTGAAACAAAACGTCATGCTGCAATCGTTTGCACTTTTTCTCATCCGGGCATCGCCATAAAACAAACTGATCTGCATATATTTACCTGAAACCAATTCATTTAACCAACCATGCGAATTTATTTTGTTGCGCTGATATGCCTTGCGGCTGCGCTTCCTTCAAGCGCCCAAAATAGGAGTGGTATCACCGGGAAGAAGGATACGTCATTCAATAATTACTCCACTTTTATATCCACCAAAAAGCAGTTCCCGGACATACAGATGGTAAAGGATGTGCCGTCGGCTGATGTTAGGGAGGTGCGTAACCTGGTTTATTGTAACAGCGCCAATGGCCCTTTGCATCTGGATGTTTTCGCGCCGCAAAAGCCGAGGCGGTCCAAAATGCCCGCGGTTGTTATTGTCCACGGCGGCGGCTGGCGCACCGGCGACCGCTCGCAGCATATCCCGCTGGCCCGCGAATTGGCCAAAGCGGGGTACGTAGCTATCACTGTTGAATATCGTCTGTCGACTATAGCCCTATACCCGGCCGCAGTGAATGATGTTAAAACAGCCATCAGGTGGACGAGGGCCAACGCCGGCAAATACAAGATAGATAAAGAAAGGGTGGCTGTCCTTGGCTTCAGCGCAGGCGGCGAGCTGGCGGCCTTTACAGGTATTACCAATGGCATTGCCGGTTTTGAAGGATCGGGTTGCAACAAAGGCCAGTCAAGCGCAGTGCAGGCGATTGTAGATATCGATGGCATTTTGTCGTTCACGCATCCTGAATCTGCCGAGGGCAATGATAGCAAAGGGACTTCGGCTGCCACTTACTGGTTTGGCTACTCAAAAAAAGACAACCCCGAATTGTGGGATGCCGCTTCGTCGCTCACTTATGCAGATAACGCCAAAGTACCCATGTTATTCCTGAATAGCAGCGCCGACAGGATGCACGCCGGTCGGGATGACCTGATTAAAATACTACAGGTTAAGCACATTTATACTGAGGTACATAAGTTTGAGGGAGCGCCACATGTATTTTGCCTGTTTGAACCCTGGTTTACGCCGACAGTTAATTACGTGGTTGATTTCTTGAATAAAGTATTGAAGTAGTATTAGCCTGAGTATGAAATCTCATCGCATTAGCGCTTAAACATAAAATTTCTCATCTTTGCTGCATGACACTATTTGAAAACATACGGCAGAAGCCGTTTTTTATATTGGGTCCATGCGTAATGGAAAACCAGGAACTTTTATACCAGGTAGCCGAAAAGGTTGCCGAGATAGGACAGAAGTACCCTGTACAGGTTATCTTTAAATCGTCGTTCGATAAAGCTAACCGTACATCTATCCACTCATACCGTGGCCCCGGCATTGAAAAAGGTATGGAGATGCTGCAAAACGTTAAAGAAAAATTTAATCTGCCCGTTACTACTGATATCCATGAGCCTTTTCAGGCTGCTATGGCGGCGCAGGTAGTTGATATCTTGCAGATCCCGGCATTTCTTTGTCGTCAGACCGATCTGTTGGTAGCCGCCGCCAAAACAGGTAAGATCGTCAACGTTAAAAAAGCGCAGTTCCTTTCCGGGCAGGATATGTTTTATCCGGCGCAAAAGGTAGTTGAAGCCGGCAATAACCAGGTGATACTAACAGAGCGTGGTAATATGTATGGTTACAACAACCTGGCAGTCGACTTTAGAAATATTTATGATATGAAGCAGTTTGGATATCCGGTTTGTATGGATTGTACGCACTCTGTACAGCGTCCCGGTGGCGCTGGCGGCAAAACCGGCGGTGACCGTACTTTTGTGCCCATGATGGCCCTGGCTGCTAAAGCTTTTGGCGCTGATGGTTATTTCATGGAATCACATCCAGACCCTGACAACGCCTTAAGCGACGGCCCAAACATGGTGAAACTACATCAATTGGAAGAAGTAATTAAACCGTTAATAGGATAAAGGTAGGGTTATACATTATACGTGTTAGGTAATACGTATACTTAATTATATAGGAAAAAGAAAAAACGTATTACGTAACACGTACGACGTCCAACATAAAATGAAGGATATTGCCAAAAGGGTTTTTGAGGTCGAGATAGAATCGCTGCAACACGTGGCCGGACTTATTGATGATAAGTTTACCGGTGTGGTTGAAGCTATCTTGGGTAATACCGGTAAAGTGATTGTGATTGGGGTAGGTAAGTCGGGGTTGATAGGCAAAAAGATCGCAGCTACCTTATCGAGCACTGGCACGCCATCGCTGTTCCTGCATCCGGGCGATGCCTTTCATGGCGATCTTGGAATTATCGGTAGCGATGATACCATTATCCTTATTTCATATTCAGGTGAAACTGATGAGGTTTTAAAGATTATCCCATTTTTAAAATGGAACAACAATCTGATTATCAGTATTACAGGTAATATTAACTCAACCGTTGCTAAAAATAGTAATCTTCATCTAAACATTAATATTACCCGCGAAGCTTGTCCGCTGGCATTGGCGCCAACTTCGTCAACTACTGCAGCTTTGGTAATGGGCGATGCTCTGGCCATCGCATTGATGGAGTCGCGTAATTTTCAGGAAGAAGACTTTGCGCGTTTTCATCCCGGTGGTAGTTTGGGCAGAAAATTATTGAGCAAGGTTAAAGATTTGATGCGTACGGATAATTTACCATTTATAGCTAAAAATGCGCCGTTTACAGATGTGCTGCTGCGGATGTCAGAAGGTAAATTGGGTATGGTGATGGTAGGAGATGGCAATCATATTGAAGGTATTATTACTGATGGCGATTTGCGGCGCGCTTTGCTTAAAAATCAGGATATCGCCAAGCTATCTGTGAGTGATATGATGACCACTAATCCGATTATTGTTGAGGAGGGGGATTTCATCAGTCAGGTGGAATCGTTAATGATGGAGAAAAAAATCACCAATGTTTTGGTAGGAAAAGGTCGGAAAATTGTTGGCGTATACCAAATATACAGTCAACAATTGGGTTAATTAATAAATATAATTACCGAATAATTAAGCAATTAAGAAAAAGTTTTAATAACAATTTCATATTCTGTTAAATTGAGCTATCTTTGCAGCTCTAAAAATCCTAACGATGCGGAAGTGGCGTAATTGGTAGCCGCACCAGACTTAGGATCTGGCGCTTCACGGCGTGGGGGTTCGAGTCCCTTCTTCCGCACAACTAAAAAACCCGATCAGATTTGATCGGGTTTTTTAGTTTAACATAAGTTTGTTATAAGTCGCCTTTTATATAAATTTGATAGAGCTATTAGTTATCACGAGTAAACAAAAGCAAGCGTTTGATGATTCCTCCTTGGTGGAACCTATGCAATTTGTAGCCGGGTGGACGGTAACTTATCAAAACGACCAATTATCCGTACGAAAAGGCTCGGCGGGTAAGCCGGCCGAATTTTGCAGGTTGGTTATAGGAGCGTTGGTAAATGCGTATCTAACCGATACTACAGGCCCGGGTACATTGGCCGGCACTGTTAAAACAATGGTATTACCATTTATAACCGCCGGAGCATTACGAAGAACGGCATCGGCACCGGATACAAAAAATAGCTGATTAAGTGCGGCGTTATTAATTGTATTTAAACCCTCGGCAGTGCCATTAACGTAGTTGATGGTAAGCTGATTTCCACTTTGTGAATAGGAAAGATATCTTGGCCCTGTACACAATACATTTTGGTTATAAGTATTTTTTAACGCAAGCAGGGCTAATCTTTCGCCTACTGGTTTTTTATTACATGGGTGGTGGCTAATCGGATCGCCTACATCCATAGTTACAGCCATGCCGGTAGCGGGCGTTAAAAGCACATTAGCCTGCGCTTCTCTGAACTTAGCCAAATAATCGCCGGTTAAATTACCACCCGTGGGGTTTGTATCAAAATAATCCTCGGCAAAGGGAGCCAATTGCACAAAGCAAAAGGGAAGGTCGCCTTGATTAAAAGCCTTCCGCCAATATTCAATTAACCGATTGTTTACATTGGTATAATCGCTAACTGGCAACATGTGCTGATCAGTTTCGCCCTGATACCATATAAAACCTTTAACAGATAATTTAATCAATGGGCTTATCATTCCTCCATAACACCGTCCGCCGCTCCACCAGTCATAGCATGATGTTCCATTAAAAGCTGAAATGATGACACCTATAGGGACATTGAGTGAGGTGTGTAGTTTACGGGCAAAAAAGTAACCAACAGCACTTACATTACCTACGGTTGTGGGGGAACACACCTGCCATGGATTAACATTGCCAAACGCATCAAGTATTGGTGAATTTAAATTGGCTTGTATGGTTTGGAAGCGGATTAGCGGATATTGGGCCGCCTGTATTTCGTGGTCATAATTGACAACTCCCAAAAATGAATCAGCGGGGCCGACCGGCATCACCATATTTGATTGTCCGACACATAACCATACATCGCCTATTAAAATATTAGATAAGGTAACAGAAGTCGACTCATTAACCCGACAGGTGATAGTTTGCGGATTGGCATTTGCACCGGTGGCAGGTATGATTGCTCTCCAGTTACCGTTGGTATCTGCAACAGCTGTGAAATTGCCAGAATTCCAGCTAACACTCACATTTATCTTGGTATTTGTGGTTGCTTTCCCCCAAATTGATAAAGGCTTATCGCGCTGTACCACCATATTGTTCTGAAATTCATTGCTTACGGTAAATTCCTCGGTGGTGATTTTTTGGCTGCTGCTTTGGGAGGCATCGGGCACGGTTCCGCCCTCCTTTTTGCAACTGCACAAGGCAAAAAATAAGCAGCATAAGATCAAAGGCCACTTCGGTTTCATTAATAAGGTGTCGGCGACTTTTTAGGTCAATTGGTTTATATAAATATATATAATATTTATATCAGATATATTATGTGCATATTATTTTAACAAAATGACACCGTTGTTGTTTGTTTAGCTTGTATAAGCCATTGTATGTATGTGATTTGTAGTAGAGTGAGCAGGGCTTGCAAACTATTACGGACAATTGAAAATAGATATCGAAGAAAAAATAATCAGCCGGTAGCATAACAATCAAAGGTCTTTTAAGTTGTATTTAAAGACCTTATGATGTTTAAGCATAGAATAAATTGATGAGTTATGTGGATCGAAGAAAATAACAAACTGCACCGGGTTTTTACCTTCAAAGATTTTAAAGAAGCCTTTGCTTTTATGGCCGTCGTAGCTGAAATAGCCAACAGACTAAATCATCATCCAACTTGGACAAATACCTACAACAAAGTGGAAATGTGGCTCAGCACTCATGATGCCGGTGATATTGTTACCGCCAAAGATCATGAGCTGGCAAAATCAATTGACGCTGTTCTAAAGCAATAGCCAGATCTGCATTTAGCAGACTTTCACGCTTTCTAAACCAAGCAGGCTTCCGAATTTGATGATCTTTGAGGCGATGTGCCCTTTACCAATGGCGCAATGGTGTGCGGGCCCGTGCGAGTTCCACCTCTCCACAAAATTGCGGGCGCCGATAGTAAATTTGTAACGGCTGTTGGTATTGCCAATCTCCAATATTGGGCCTGAAACAGATTCACCTTCGGCTATGAGCAGTATGATCTTACCATCTGCTGTTTCAACTACAGAGAGTAGGGTAACCGGCCCGTGTTTCACCGACATCTCGACCGACAAACCTTTGCCAACTTTACCATGATACACCTGTAGAGGCTTTACTTTTATTTTGCCTTCGGCAATGGCAGGGTGGCAAGGGCCGTCATGTCCCATCAGTACAATGTCGTCATTAAAATCCATCGCATAGTATTCGGTAAATGAGCCGCCCGCGCCAAAGCTGTCCATGATTTTCATAGCCTGCACATTTTTGATCTCATATTCACCGGCCACCGGAATATGACTTCCGGTTAGCAGAGAAGTACCCAAAATCACTGAACTCATGGTGTCCTCATTAACGGTGTTACCGCTACCTTTATGATAATAGGCCAATGAACCTAAATTATATTTATCCACCAATTTGTCTAAAGCTACCGCTGTGCGCGCGGCTCGATTAATTTCGTCGACTGAACAGTCGGTCTGCACATCGAACCAACTGTCTATGGCTTTAACCTTTTGATCAATTTCAGCTTCGTTAACATCCTTTCTTAACCCTGATAATTCGTCTACTTCAATCACTTCAATATGCCCGCCAAAAGTGGCGCATTGCAGAGTTAGGTTTGAGTATATGTCCAGCATCCCGCCATAATAGTTACCCATAACGCCCATAGTATTATTGTACATCGCGTTAGCAACTTTGGCCGCGGCTACCCATTCTTCAACTTCCTGCCAAACATGCGGATCATCATTCAGCATACCGGTGACCTGGTAAAAGGGAATGCCAGAGCGCTTAAAAACGTTGGCTATCTCAGGAACAGGGCAGGCCGAGCAATAGGCCAGCCACTCGCCAGTCATTTTTGTACGATTATTGAGGTTGTTAAAAGTTTTATAGTCGATAGCTGCTTCAGGTGCAAGGTTTAGCACCACAACCGGTACCCTGGCTTTCTTTACAACAGGCAATACAGTCGATGACAGCGCATAAGTAGTTACATACAAAAATATCAGTTCAACATCCTCACGTTTAAAGGTGCGACCGGCTTCAAACGCTTTCTGCGCGTTGTCAACCAGTCCCAGATTAACGATCTCGACATCGTAAGTCGATAGCTTATCTGCCACCACATTTACATAACCGCGCAAGCGATTTTCCAACCCGTCAAATTGATCCCAATAAGTGTCCAGACCGATACCAAAAAGACCGATTTTAACTGTGTTATTTTTTGCTGCTGATGTCATTGTTTTTCTGATAAATGGCTCATTTCGATAGTTACCGGCCCTAACAGACCCGAAGTATAAATCTGTGAATTTTTACGATAAGGACTATAAGTAGTATAAGTATAATGCTTACCTGTATTTTGCTGATCGCCAATTAAACGGTTGGGCCAACGGTTAACTACTTCAATTTCCAGTTTGTTTCCTTTTTTTAATGCTGATGGAATATCGACTGTCCAGGGTGCTGTCCATAACACCCCCAAATCTTTACCATTCAGTTTTACGCGGGCCAGATCGTGTACTTCGCCTAGATTCAGTGACAATATACCCTTATTCGCGCTCATGGGCAGATCAAATGTTTTGGTGTAAGTAGCGATGCCGGAGTAGTATTTAATGCCGTCGTCGGTATTTTTTGTCCAGTCGCTTAACTCATTAAACACGGTATTTTTCGGGCCGCCCCATTTCGGATCGAATGATACATCCCACGGTTCGCTTAGTGTGACTATCCTAGTTTTGACCGCAAAGTTTTTAGTTGATTTAACCACCGGGACAGGTTGTTTGGCAAACACTACGAAAAAGCTTTGATACGCCGCAAATTGCAACGGAATGGTAGTAGCTGCGCCGATTCTTTTATATTCAGGCAATGCGGTAATCTTACCAGTTACCGCATCCCATAGTTGAGGTGTGCCTTTAGAGCTTCTGAAAATGGCATTGGCATTTATCGCTTGGTTGTTTTTGTTGGATACGAAGTAAATATCCCAATTAGCCGTAGCGCGATGGGTATAACGTAGCAATGCGTCAGATTGGAAATCTTCAACAATGCGCATTTGCTTTAAAATTGCCGCGGTAAGTTCATATTTGGGATACAGGTTATCTATCTGGCTATCTATATCGCCACCCCAAATTATTTTGCCTTTGCCATAGCTGTGTGTGGTTTGTTTATCGACGTTAGTCATATCGCCCCAAATTCTTTTTACCAAAATGCTGACTTGCACATCACATGCCGGATAATTGGATAGCCCCGGCGCTTTAACAGGCGGTGCGCCTATAACCGTAGCACCATCTTTTACCAATTGACCTATCTTAGTAAGTAAAGCCGGCGTTATAGTTGGTACAGCTGGCAGTACAAGTATGCGATAGCTTGCACCGCCCGGGAAAGTGATATTGCCGTTTTTTACCATCGCTTTGTACAACAGACCCGGCGAGCATCCGTCAAAATTATAACCCCGGCGGTCAGGAATGGTGTCGTTACCTTGTAAAGCCGAAAATGGGGGACGGAACACATGTGGCGAACCTTCAGGATTCAGATACAGCACATCGGCAACGGTATTGCCTTGTTGCAATAAATAACTGCAACGGGTTATATATTGATGATAAGCGCCTACCATTGGCCACCAGGTTTGGTTGCGGTCCCAGTGTACACCGTAAGGACCCATAGTAGCGCCGGGGCGCAATGAGTCGGGCAGAAATTGATTCTCGAATGTGTGAAACACAAAACGGTTGATACCGGCTGCAAAAGCCCAGTCGCCCTGATTTTTCATAGAGCCCGGGAATTGTTTCCAACTTTCGCCATTTTGCGCGGTAAAAGCTTCAGCAGGAGTGAGCGATCTGCCGTTAACGTGGGCTATTGATGTCGCCTCAACGGTACTGAATGATGAGTTAAAGCCGAAATCTTTACTCCAGAACTCGCTCATTGGTACATCGGCAATGGTACCAAGCTCAAGGTCGGCAGTAGGGTTCATGTCGTATGGCTCGATGGATAGCGTGAGGCCGTTTTTATGTGCATATTTTTTAACTGCTTGTGCATGGTACTCTAACACCAGTTCCTGCGAGGTTTGACGCAAATCCCACAGAAAACGTTCGCTGATCTCTTCATTTTCTACGATCTGCCCGGCATAAACCGGATAAAATGGTTGTGGATCATAGCCTCGCCGCTTAATAAACTCTGCGCGGAAATGCGGCGTCCAGTTTTGCGAACCCATTTCCCAGCTATCCATATGCAGACGTTTCAAACCACCCGTTGATTTAGCATTGGCACCGCCGGTTTTGCGCAACAGTTTACCAACATAATCATCAAGATGTGCATTCAAGGCCACGGTATCAAATTTATCCGCCTCAAAACCCAAGCCCGGCACAGGGGCAGGGCGGGTAATGGCCCCGTTGTTACGTCGGCCAAAACGCATGATCGTCCAGTTCCCGGCACGTGGTGTCCAGTCTAACGTACCATCCGGCCTTAAATATTTAGTAAGATCGATGATCTGGCTTTTGCTGAGAACAGACTGTTTATCGGTAGTCGGATACTCCGCCAGTGACGGCAAATATTGCTTAACATGAGGTGCTGACGAATATGGAGCGCGGTAATAAAGCGCTTTTTCGTCGATATCGACAATCTTTTTACCTTCGGCAGGTGTTGGGTAGGCTAACACCGCAACGTCTTCATAGAAAGCGTTCCATTCTTTTTTTAATTGAGGAGAAAGAGCGCCTTCGCCAAAATAGGGCTTTTTAGGCGGGGGGATAGGTAATACTATTTTTTCTGATTGACCGCCTTTGACTGTTATGGAACTTGAAACCAGATGCTGCATGGATTGCTCAGGTTTAACCCAGGGCCCGCCGCTGCCCGTCCAACCCGGACCGATACCTAAGGTGATCTCAATACTTAACCGTTCGGCTTCCTTTATAGCATATTTGAAAAGCTCCTGCCACTCATCGCTCAAAAAATCAACCTTACCTCGCTGAATACCTACATTTACCTCGAGAAAAATCAGGTTGCCAATACCTGCCTTTTTCATCGACTCCAGATCTTTAGTGATCGATTCTTTATTCATGTTGCCATCCATGAAATACCAATAAACGCCCGGCTTGGCAGAGGCCGGCGGATTGATAAATCCGGCTTTCAACTCAGTCATAGTTGGATTAGTGATATTTTGACCGAAGGCTATAACCGTAGCTATACTAAATAGCGCATTAAGAATAAGGTATTTTCTCATACAGATAATCGGTCTGCAGCAAAGGCTGCACATTTTATAATTGGCGATAGCTAATATAGCCAAATAATAAAATGAGGGGCAACACCAACTGTCTGCCGCCGATTAATAAACATTAAAGCTGTTGCCAATATTAAATCAACAAGAAAGATTACCAAGAAGGCACCCTGCAGAAAAATTTAATCTGTAATAGCCTGATTTCTGTTCAATCTGAACAAAATGAACATCACAATTACTGAAAATAAGACAAACACCAGATAGCTGTAACTCAGGTTATACACATCTTTCGCTGGAATGACAGCTACCACTATATAAGTGAGCAGCGAAAGGATGACGTAAACCATGCCACCTGTTAATCCACCAGACATAGCTGCGTTTTTCGGGAATCGACCAAGGCAATAAGTGAAATAGTTATTGTAAGTAAATCCGGCACCTACATGTATGATAAAGGCGAAGAATACCATCGCATAAATATTATTTACGAAGTTTATACTTACTATCATTAATACTACAGATAACAACTGCAACAGTATGTTAACAAATAGTTTACCAAAAAACGGGCGATGAATTAAGGCCCGGCCAATAAAGCCGCCCACCATCCAGGCGAATCCTAAAATCAGCGAACAATAACCGGCAACAATTGGAGTAAAGTTGAAGTGATGTTCGATGATAAATGGCCCGGTCATGTTATACATGATGACCATCGAGTAAGCAAAGCTCAGCATCAGGATACCCAGGCTAAAGGTGGTGGTCTTGATCATTTCGGCATACAGACCGGCTATCTTTTTCAGGTGAAATTCTGTACGATGACGGATAGTTTCGCCACTGTAGATCGTCTCCAAAATTGCTATAACAAAAGCTATAGCTGCGAGGAAGTAAAAATTTGACTGCCAGCCAAATGTAGTTTGAAAATATCCACCTAGAAACGGCGCTACAATTGGCCCGGCCGACCAAATAATGGTAAACATACTCAGATAATGTTTTAGTCGGTCGCCTTCATAAACATCTACAAAATAAGCCCGTTTAGCCACTACAATCATGGCCACCGTAATGCCATGAATAACACGCATGGCATAAATGATATAAATATTTTTGGTGATGGCAATAACCATACTTGCCAGAATAAATACCAACAACGCGCCCATGCTGAATTTATATCGCCCATAAGAATCCAGGATACTGCCCAGGAAAAGCTGCGAGGTACCATAGCTGATCAGGAACACAGTAAGCGTTAGCTGCACTTGTATACTGCTGATATGCATGTCGGCACCCATGCTGGGTAATGAAGGGATATAAATATCCGTAGCAAAACCCGAAAGCGGCAGCAAAGCAAAGGCTAACATAGTCGAGATGCGCTGATTTTTGAGTTGTGAGGTTGAGGGTATGGCAGATGTGGTAAGCATGGCCGCAAAGTTATGAATAGCCCAATTGCGGATTGTTGGCTGAGGGTAAAGAAAAGGTTTAATTTAGCTGAGGTTAGACTTATGAAGTTTCAAAAACTTGGTAAGTCTGTTTGCTCAACAACATATCTTAGCAGCATAATTGAAATGCCAATCATGAAAATCACCAGATATACTTTAATAGCCCTTTGCTTTTTGATTCTCTTTGCCTGCAAGCATAAAAGCAAGACGTTTAGAGATGCCATGAAGAATGAAAGCGAAAATCATACGGATGCTACCAACGCCGTGTCTGCCGCGGTTACTGCCGGCAGGTTGATCGTGCCTGGCAAAAGTATAGGGCAGATTACATTAAATGAATCGGCAGCTACTATCGTAGCACGATTGGGCAAGCCCGATTTCTCGGACGCGGCCATGGGCAAGAACGTCTCCATTTGGTATGTCGACCATAGCAAAAATGGCTATTCTACCCATATGTATTTTTTAACTAATATGGGAATTGATGATACCTCGCGTGTGAAAGCTATTCGTGTTAGTTCGCCATCATTTAAAACACAGAATCACTTGTATGCCGGCGTGCTGATAGCCGATGCAAAAAAGCTATACAAACTGGATTCATTGAGCACCTTTAAAATAAATGGTGACAGGCGTGCCCTATATGACGACGCTGCTGCGGGTATAGCCTTTGATATAGACCGTAGCGGCAATATCATCGGTATTGCGGTACATGAACCCGGTAAAAGCGTTATAAACGCTTATGAGGCTTTTTTTGAAGAACTTAAGTAAAGGTAATCCCAGTTATAACTTGGTAACATTTACAGCACTCAAGCCTTTAGGACCTTTTTCAACGGCATAACTTACCTTGTCTCTTTCATTAGCCTGGTAAGTTAGATTGTTGATGTGAAAGAAAACATTTTCTTGTGTTTTGCTATCGCGGATAAAACCATAGCCTTTAGCAGTATTAAAAAAGCTGATGACGCCGGTTTTTACCAGATCTTCAGGATCAGGTACATATTTTGGTGTAGCAATCTGAATATCTTCGACAGATATTTTATTTTGTTTGCCGGCTATTGGCGGGGTCGAGGTAATATTGCCATATTCGTCAACATAAGCCAGCATATCTTCCAGCCCTTTACCTTTGTCGGAGTTTTCTTTACGGAATTCAGCTTTTTCCTTTTTCTCCTGTTGCTTTTTTATACGCTTTTTCTCTTTTTCTTTTTTATTAAATGTTTCGTTTGATCTACCCATGTGGTATTAAAAATGTGTTGATTGAATGGTTATTAAAACAAAACACCCGCCGAAAAGGCAGGTGCTTCGGAGTAAATTTATCGTGATACTTAGATTACTTTTACGTTTACTGCGTTCAGGCCTTTTCTGCCGTTCTCAACGTCATAGCTAACTTGGTCGTTTTCACGGATCTCATCGATTAAACCTGTTGAATGTACAAAGATTTCAGTCTTTGTATCATTTTGTGAAATAAATCCAAAACCCTTCTGGTTATTGAAAAACTTCACTGTTCCTTCTTTTTGCATTGTATTGTTTTTAATAAGTGCGCAAGTTACGCTTAATAATCGGCATATTTTTACTTTTAGTCAAAAACTTAAAAATAAATGTAATATCAATAACAAAAGGTAAAATATTTCGTCTTATAGATAAGTAATGCGAAAGCTATTTGTACATTGCTTGAAATTAAGTTCATTGTTACTTAGACATTACCCCCAACTGATTCAGGTGATTTTTAAGCCTAGTTAATTATTCACCCCGAATCAGCAAAAAGTATATATGAGTAATGATAACGCCCTTGCGGCCATCGCTGATTCTCAACAGCAATTTCTGGATAGTAAAGCCAACATATTTTTATTTGACCTGAAAAATGAAGCCGCCGAGCATGGTTTCAAAACAGATGAGTCATGGCACTTGCAAATAGCAACCGATGAAGAAATTGCGCGCTTAAAAAGATTCCATTACCCGGTAGTATCTATGAAATTAAAGCCAAACGCTTTGTTGAAGGTATATCAGCAGGTTAAAAATCGTATGAAGCAGGCTGTCGATAAAAGCGAAAATGAATTATCAGAAACAGACCTTATACGCGATGGCAAGCATCATATTGCGGCTTATCCGTTGCGTACGTTTCGCAAATAAACTATAACTTATACGCTTCGTCCGACACATGCTCCAGCCAGTCGACCACCTTACCATTTAAGTTTTCTTGTATGGCGATATGGCTCATACCGTTAGTTGCCGATGCGCCGTGCCAGTGCTTTTCATTAGCTTCAAACCATACCACGTCGCCGGGGCGCACTTGCTCAACCGGTCCGCCTTCACGCTGTACCCAGCCCGTTCCTGAGGTAATGATGATAGTTTGGCCTAGTGGATGCGTGTGCCACGCCGTCCGTGCACCGGGTTCAAAAGTTACCATAGCTGCCGCCGCCCGACGGGCATCATTAGGGTCAAATAAAGGATCAATTCTTACCGCGCCCGTAAACCAGTCGGTAGGGCCTTTTATAGAGGGTTTTGTTGCGTTTCTTGTTATTTCCACGAGTAGCGTTGTTTTGATATATAGATTCCAAAAGATGAATTTACATCATTGAGTGCAACCGAGCAATATTTGATGGTATAAACAACAATAAATCGTAACGATATTGATATATCAATCGATGAAAACATCCTACATCATTTTAAATAGTAATTTCATCCTCATATAACCCCTTATGAGAAAGACCGTTATTTTCTTTTGCCTGTTTTTTGCATTCGTTACCGCCAAAGCGCAAGTACCCGATAAAAGCTGGTGGACATTTTCATATCCGACTAATCAGTCGACCGGCGGCGACCTCCTAAACCTGCGTTATTTGAATGAACACTTCGCCGGTGAGCATGGATTTATTCAATTAAGTGCTGATGGTAATTCATTTGTCGACGGAAAGCATAAAGCGATACATTTTTGGGCTTGTAATGGAGGTAGTCTGGCGTCTGAGTTTAATGATAAAAAGCTGGATAGCCTGGCTGCTTTTCTGGCAAAAATGGGTGTGAATGTGATACGCTATCACGCTGCTATCAATCCACACGGTAAAAACACCAAATTGATGGATGTGGACACCGCTGAGGCCCGGAACATTTGGCGCTGTGTGGCTGCGATGAAGAAACAGGGTATCTATACGGTGATTTCGCCATATTGGCCGGCCAATGGCCACATGGGTGGATGGATACCGAAGGAGTGGGCCATTGACGGCTACTCGGGCAAGGACGGTATGTGGGAAGTACTCTTTTTTAATGAACGATTGCAAGCGGGCTATAAAGCCTGGGTGAAATATCTGTATACCACACCTAATGCTTATACTAAAGTGGCGCTGAAGGACGAACCGGCTGTTGCCATTATACAGGTTTTAAATGAGGACTCACCATTTTTCTGGACCATATCGGGTGTGAAACCGGAATTGGCTAAAATGATAGGCGCCCAGTTTTCTAAATGGTTAAGAAAGAAGTACGGCAATCAGCCCGATATTAAAGATACAACCGATCTAATCCCTATCTATAACATGACGCTGCCACCGCGTCAAAACGATAAGAGCAGGCTGCACGATCAGGTTGAGTTTTATGCCGATCATCTGCGGGCTTTTTATGATGATATGGTGCACTACTACCGGGATGTATTAGGCTGCAAGCAACTGATTAATAGCACCAACTGGCGCACGGCATCGCAAAGCCGCTTGCTGGACCTTGAACGCTGGAGCAACAGCGGGGCAGATGTTATAGCGGTAAACAAATATTTCGATCCGCAGCATAAGGGCGGACCCAATGTAGGGTGGAGGATAGATCCGGGAGATTTCTATGGGTCGCCGTCGGCATTGAAAAATCCTGCTGATTTGCCAACCAATCTCAAACAAGTTGCGGGGCACCCGATGATAGTGACTGAAAGCGGATGGAACCTGCCTAACCGATACCAAACCGAGGGACCGTTATTGGTTGCTGCTTACGGCTCGCTTACGGGGCTCGATGCATTTTTCTGGTTCACGCCGACGGCTGTTAATTATATGCAGGTGTCTTATTTTACCTTCCTGAATATACAGGGGCAGCACCCGCTAAACCGATGGACAAACTCAACGCCCGGCGACATAGGCATGTTCCCGGCAAATGCGCTGATACAAAGGTTAGGCTATGTAAAGCAGGCTCAAATATTACAGGAACAACGAACTATGAAAAGTATGCTGAACCGCGAAGTGCCGCCTATCTTCGAAGAGCAATCATTCGACCCTAACCGCGATTTTGTAATTGCGGATAATAAAGATCAAGGCGCGTTTTCGCCACTTACTTTTTTAACAGGTGGCGTGTCTGTTATTTATGGTAGTAAAAAGGACACAACACATGTATCGGCCAATTTGAATAAGTTGATTGATCCGAAAGCTTCCGAAGTTACCTCAATGACCGGGGAAGAACAACTGGACTACAAAGCAGGGATCTTTACCCTGAACACGCCAAAAGCCAAAGCGGTATCGGGCTTTTTGAATGGTAAAAAGACTTTCAATCTGAATGAGTTGAGCATTACTTCCAACAACGAATATGCTACTATCGAACTGGTGAGTATGGATGGCAAAGATATCGCCCAATCAAAGAAACTATTACTACAGGTGGGTACCATTTTCAGGCCTACCGGCTGGAATGAAGAACCCACAATATTCAACGACAAGGGTAAACAAATACCCGGCTACAAGATTACCAATACGGGCAAGATGCCTTGGCTGGGCGTGCCGGCCAACGGTACTATCAGTTTAAAAAGCAAAATGATTAACAAAGCCTTACAGCTTGACGCTGCCGGCCATGCAGTTAAAACGCTCAGTCTGCAGAAAAAGGGAGGCAGCGTAACGCTTCAACTCCCGCCGGACGCGTTCTATATTTTGCTGGAAAATTGACGTTGCTTGTTTCACGCGAGTGTGAAACAAATGAAACAAGTGAAACAGGATTTTTAATTAACTATTTGATAGTTAGTTTATAATGAAAATTGAGTGAAACAAAATGAAACAAGATTCTGACATAGTTGTGCCACCAGAAATGTCAGAAATATTTATACATGTGCTTATAATCTTACGCGATAAGTCGCCAAGGTCTCCAATCGGTGTCATCTATCCAAACAAATATCAATTCAAACCTTTATCGATATTCTAATCAACCGCATGATCGTCTTGCACGTCGTGGCCCAACCAGATTTTTTTTGCGGTCCAGTCTTTATTAGGTCCTGTCCAGAACTTGTTGTTTGTGGGCAGTGCTAACACTAAAAAGGCCTCGCTGCACAAGTAAAGGCTACCGGTCGAGATATAGCCTTCGCCAATGCCCGGTTGGTGTCCGTATAAACCTATGCGGAGCCATCCGTTTTCATCAAAAGTATTCGGCGCTTCAATCTGTTTCTTGATGACGGTATAAAGCGCGCATCTTACCTGCTCAGGTTCTACGTCTTTAGGTAATTGTTGCATCCATGCAACTTGAGAAAGTAACTGAAAGGCTCCAAAGCGGTAAGCAAGCGAGCGGCCAATGGGGGGATAGGTGCCTTCGGGAGAAATAAGGCGTTCCTGCACTGCGGCATATCTTTTTGCGCGGTTCAATGTCAGGTCGTATAGTTTTGCCTCGCTTGTTTTGTCTTTTTCGTAAAGCAGTTGTGTAATATCCAGTAGCATAGGTTGCATTACAAAACTGTTGTAATAATCCCAATGAAAATTTGGGCCGTCGCCATAAGCGCCATCGCCTTTATACCAGTTTTGCAACAATTCCAAAGCCGAATCTATCCGCTTTCTATCGCAACTGCCATCATATTTTAAAAGCGCGGCTTCTACTTCGGCCGAAAAAAGTACCCAGTTGTTATTCCCCGGTTTAATTACGCGCGATGATTTTAAGGCGGCAATTACATTGCTTTTAGTAGTGGCGTCCAGGCGCGCCCAAACCCGGTTTGGCGAGCGCAGCAGGCCCTGAGCCAGGAAAGCAGCATCCACAAGGGGTTGGCTGCCTTGATTGAAATTCATAAAATCGGCAGCGTTAGGATCGGTTGCATTTTTAAGACCTTTAATTACCAGGTCGGCATATTTCTCTCTGAGCTTTCCTTCAGCAGTGTTATCAGAGGTCATATCCAGCCAGGGTGCCATGCCAGCAAACAGGCGGCCAAAAGCCTCTAAGTGTGTAACGGTTCGCCTTGACTCGCTTTTGGCTTCTACCGGCATTTGTTTTTTTAGTTCGTTTTTGCTGAGCGCATCAAGTACCGGGTTGGCAATGCGAGAGAGGGTTTGTACCAGGTACGCACGCTGCTGCCGGCCGTCAGACTGCGCGTCGGCGTTGCCTGAAACAAATAAAAATAATATCGCAAATAAGAAGTATTGAAACTTAGGCGTATGGTTCATCATGAAGGTTTTTAAAATGAGGTACTTCCCGTAAAAGTAAAATAATTTGTTATTAAATTTATCACACGATATCCTATCGCTCATTTCAAGCATTCATTGTTTATCAAAACGACAATTTGTCAAAAGGTACCAGACTTTCCTCCACAATCAAACCGCTTTTACAGAATCCCAGCAGGTGAGGGCCCTCTAATTTTCGATAAAGCTCATCCAGATCATTATCGCTGCCTGTCTTACTGATTACAAAGGTATGCTCACTCATGCTGCTCATTTGGGCGCCATATTTCGCCATGAGCAACCAGAGGTCATTATTAAGTGTATCAACAGCCAGTCGGTAAAATCCTGTCTTTTTTAAATTATCCGCATAGGTCTGTATCGCATAAACCTCAATAATTTTCCTTAGGCGTTCTGTGAACGGCCGTAAATCATCCGCAGAAATAATCGCCTCGATGGTTATCAATACCAGACCGCTGATATCGGTACGGGCTACATTCAAACTAATCACTTCATAGTTTTTCTTGTTGAAGTGAATCATAATCTGTCCTACCAGACCTTTTTTGTCGTCGGCATAGATGGAAAAGATGGTAGGTAATGGGCTTTTAGTTGACTTTTTCATGATTTTGGATAAAAAAAAAGCCCCCCGGTTTTCGCGAGAGGCTGTATATTTCTGAGTTTTAGACAATATCAGGACACTCCCGGCGATGCGGAAATAATAATAATGACAATAGCAATCACAGCCAATTGAGTTGGCAGCGACAGAATGCTATATGTAAATTCTTTCATCATTATTTGTGCTGCAAGATAAGTTTTATTTTTCTAACATTCTTGCCGACACCAATTTCTTATCGATGTATTTGCCTAATTATAAGGCTAATCGGCATATACTGAATTTATGGAATTGTAACAGTTATCTGTCACATCCCACCGCCTTAAATAATTTTATATAGTTTTAGACATTGACCTTAAAGCCAAAGTTTATTTGCAATTATAAAAAAATCACAGAATGAATGTTTTTAATCAGCTGAAAAAAGTTGCTATCTGCTTGTTTTTCTTCTTTTCTTTGCCTGTCATATCCCAGGCTCAATCCTACACAGGAAAGGTAAAGACCATCGACGTTATTAACTGGACACATACGGATTACGGGTTTACCGATCATCCGCTGATTGTTGCTGAATTACACAAACGATACATCGATATCGCGTTGGATTTTGTAGAGCAAACAAAGAACAATAAACCCGGCGAACGTTTTAACTGGACGGTTGAATCGTGCGGACCCTTTTGGGAGTGGTGGCAGGAAACCACGCCAGATCGTCGTAAAAAAATGCTGCAGGCTATTAAAAGAGGACAAATCGATGTTAACAGGATGCCCTTCAATATGCATCCCATCCTGAACGGTGCGGAGAACGAGAAAATCGTTTCCTGGATACCTGAAAACGTATCCGCTCAATTGGGGTCAAAGATTGCCATTCAGAACGATGTAAACGGATTTTCGCGGGCTATTGCCAGCAAGCTGGTGTCGAAAGGCATAAAATATATTTATCTCGGCATGAATGGTCGTCTTCCGTTCAATAAGCCAACAGCTGTATGGTGGCAAATGCCGGACGGTAAAAAGATATTTCTGTGGGGCGGTGTGCCTTATTATTCGGGCTATGAGTGGTTTCAGGAGCGCTCCTGGAGAGCCGGCCCCAGCGGAGCCACCAGTCTTTTATCCCGCTGGCCAAGAGAGGGTGATGTCTATAAGAGTGATGAGGCGTCCGTGCGGAAAGCTTACAAAATATGTGTGAAGAAACTGAACGAATTGGATAAAAAAGGCTATTCCTATGAAACGCTACCTATAACCCTTTCTAATCAGTGGCGCTCAGATAATGACGGGCCCTTTATTGGCATTGTTGCTTTTGTTAAAAAATGGAACGAACTGGGGTTGAAGCCCGCATTGAATCTGACGACGATTACCCGGTCGATGGAAAATATGGAGAAGGCGGTTGGCGGAAGCGCTGCAACCATCACCGGCGAGTTTGGTGATTGGTGGGCCTTCGGATTGAGTGCTCAGCCCCGCGAAACAGCTGTTGCACGTGATGCCCGCTTCCAGCTTCAGGCGGTAAAATCTTCGGTATTTCCCCCGTTGACGAAAGCTAAAACCGTCCGAATCGACGAAATTGACCGGGAAATCTGTACCTATGCCGAGCATACTTTTGCGGCTAATAGTTCGAGCAGGGACATGTACGGCATCCAAAACCAGGGAAGCATGAATGAAGGCTTCCGGCATGTGTATAAAGCTTATGAATATTCGAACTGGTTATTGGCACAACAGGCGCGCACGCTTGTAAACGGGAAACCGGGCGGCATCTATGTTATTAATACCCAGCAAACTGAATATTCCGGATGGAATAAAGTAAATAAAAATGCATTGCGGAGCGGGAAAACGATAGCATCGCTGCTTGATGTATCGACTGGCAAACACATTAAATTGTATCCGGATGATAATGATCTGTATTTCTGGGTCGATAAGTTAGCGCCCCATAGCGTACGCCGATTTACTGTTCAGGAAACAGCACCCGATGCAGAATCCTCTTCTCAGAAGCCCCGGGTTGCTGTTAATACTACAGGCTGGCCCACTGCTATTCAGTGGGAGGGGATGAGCCTTCCATTGTTTTCGGGAGAAGCACCCTTTATACATGTAGCCAAATTTATAACCGGGGGATGGTGGGGCGCGACCGCAATTCATGGTGATTACCCTTCAGTGCCCGCAGAAATAACGCGTGTAACTGAAACGCCGCATACTATAGTCTATTCCCAAAAACTAAACAACGAGCGACTGGTAAGTGCAGAACGTATTCTGACGATTTATAAGAATGAACCCCGAGCGAATATTAAGATAGTCTTCGACCGGAAGCTGCATACCCAGCGCGAAGAGGAAGTGATCTATGCGGAATTTCCTTTCCACAATATCAAACGCGAAGTGACCACTACCAATGGCGGGATTGAGTTCAGACCCTATACCGACAATATCCCTAATACCTGCAAATCCACCTTCATTGCTGATTCATGGGTGAAATTTGCTTCAAAAGAAGGCTCCTGGTTATGGTCTTCCAAAACTTCGCCCATTTTTGAATTGGGAAAATATATGTTCTTCAAAAAAGGAGATATTAAAGAACCTGAGAATTCCTACCTGCTGCAGTCGATGCTTTACAACAATGCCTGGGGGGTGAATTTCCCTGCAGAGTATACAGGAAAGACCGTTTGTGAATACGATATCAACTACAGTCCCGCAGCAATGGACAAAAAACAGGCCGATCAAATTTCAGATACCTATCTAGTAGGGCCGGTTGTAATTGTGAATCCGGACTTGAAGGAAAATAACTCCTATAATAAATGGCTTAACGATAATGAGGTTAAATAATAACAGGAGTTATCGGATACAAAAATGGGTCAGACTGTTTTTACATCTGACCCATAGGGTGACCCCGGAGAGATTCGAACTCTCGACCCAATGATTAAGAGTCATTTGCTCTACCAGCTGAGCTACGGAGTCGTGGTGGGGCTTCAAATATACGGTAATATAGTAAATTGGCAATTAATTTTTCCTATGATGGTTTTGGGCCGATTGGCTATACCATAACATCGGCTAAAAGGCTCAATAAATTACACAGTAGAAAAATCCATCTTTTCGATACTTCTGTCCATTTCATAAGCCTGCTTAATTATGCAGGTTTGTTATTGTGCCTGGGAAGATGTGAGCATTAAATAACATTTTTCACTTATTAAAAATCGGAATAATGAGCAGTCGTATTTTTTTGCTGAAGTTTACAGCGGGTATTTTTTTTCTTGCAGGTTTCAATCTAAGTGTATACGGTCAAAATATTTCGTCAGACGATTATCAGATACTCACACCAAAACCAGGCCCGCAGCCGCGTTTAAATACCCCAGTGGTTTACGGAGCAAGACCCGGTCATCCGTTATTTTTCGCATACCTTGCCAGGGCACTCGTCCCATTCAATTTACTATAAAAAATCTGCCATCAACGTTGAAATTGGATGAAACAACGGGTATTGTTACCGGCAATGTGCCTGAAAGAGGGGATTATAATATGGTCATCATCGCCAAAAATAAAAATGGCAAAGACCGCAAAAACTTTAAACTGGCAGCAGGAGATATATTGTCATTAACCCCGTCAATGGGATGGAATGATTGGTATGCTTATTATACCCGCATCAGCGACGAAGATGTAAGAAAGTCGGCAGATGCATTGGTTAGCAGCGGCATGGCAGATGTGGGATATGCTTATATCAATATGGATGATTGCTGGGAAAACCGCAAAAAAGGAACAAGAGGTTATGATAACGCAGATAGCAGACGTAAAGGAGAAGAACGGGATATGCAAGGCAACATTATACCGAACAGTTATTTCCCGGACATGAAAAAACTAACTGATTATATTCACACTAAGGGATTGAAAGCCGGTATTTACAGTTCGCCCGGCGTCAGTACGTGCGGAGGATACGTAGGCAGTTATCAGCACGAAGCGCAGGATGCAAAGCAATATGCGGCCTGGGGTTTTGATTTTTTAAAATATGACTGGTGTTCTTACGGCCAAATTGCAGGAAAAAAACCTGACCTGGCTGCATATAAAAAGCCTTACCAACTGATGGGTAGCCTGCTAAAGCAACAAGATCGCGATATTCTTTTAAACCTTTGTCAATATGGGATGGGGAATGTTTGGAAATGGGGTGCTGAAGTTGGTGGGCAATCATGGCGAACTTCGGGTGATTTAGGGTTTGAATTGGATAAAATTTTTGATGTGGCCATTAACAACGCAAAGCATGGCGAATATTCCAAACCAGGCTCCTGGAACGATCCTGATTACATCCAGATCGGTTATATTGGTAATGCCCGTAAAGAAGGCCTTGCAGAAAAAACTAAGATGCCGCCAAATATGCAGTATGCCTATATGTCGCTTTGGTGTTTAATTGCTTCTCCCTTATTTTATAGCGGAGATATGGGGCATCTCGATGATTTTACGCTAAATGTATTGTGCAATGCCGAGGTAATAGCGGTCGACCAGGACCCGCTTGGAGCATGTGGCAAAGTAATTATGCATCAGGACAGTACATTTTTAATGGTAAAACCTATGGCTGATGGTTCAAAAGCTTTAGGCTTATTTAACCGCAGTAAAAAACCGGTAGTGACAACGGCTACCTGGGACGAGCTGCAAATATCAGGCAAACAAAAATTACGCGATTTATGGCGGCAAAAGAATATAGGCAAATTTGACCACTCCTTTACAACAACCGTTCCTGCACAAGGGGTAGTTTTAGTAAGCGTCGGTAAAAAATAACGGCCTATACCAATTGGTAGTTATTTTTTCCTTGTATGGTTTTTGGCTGATTGGTTGCGCCACAATATCATTGGGTTGGCGTCGCCGAAGTAGCCATGCAAGGCGGTGAAGATGCTCGGTAGCTTGTCGTTGCCAATGATCCCGATCTTTGAGTTAAAGCCACCAGCGCCATAGTCTTTATATCTGCTGATGATTTGATTGCGCCAGGTTTTGCCTTTGCCGTCGATATTATAATAGATTCCTAATTGCTGCTTGATATCGCTGCCGTCTTTGCGGTCCTTACTCTGATCTTGCTGGGCATAGTTGATGTCAAGGTGCCCATCGCCATCAAAATCGGCCAGTTGCAGGGAGGAGGCGTGCACCCAGGCTATGTTTCGGTTAATGATGTGTTTCACCCAATTATCTGTTAAAGGATTCCTGGGAGCTTCATACCAAACCAGTCCATCACCCATTTGGCAGTTGTCGTCGCCCGGGCTTGGGCCTTCGCCCTGGCTGGCACATACCAAATCAACATGACCATCGCCATTAATATCTCCACAAGCAAAAGCTAGGGTAGTCATATCAAAATTACACCTGTCGCCACCTGGTGTTGGGTCAATAATATGGCGCTGCCATTTATCTGCTAAGGGATTACCGCCTTTGTGACCGGGGTTTTCAAACCATGCAACCTGATTATCCTCGCCCAATTTACATAAGCCGATCACATCTGAGAAGCCATCTTTCCGGTTTAAAATATTGGCAGCAAAAGTTCCCTGCCCGCTGCGGCCGATATTGACAAATGTCCAATTATCCGAAGTCGGGCCTTGAATGTAAATGCCGCTGGTGGTAATGACATCCGGTTTTCCATCGGCGTTCAGGTCGGCGATGCAAACTTCATGCGAGAATTTGGTTTTATCGATGGTATGAATTGTCCAGGTATTTGTGTAAGGATCTTTGCCGCTGCCCATTGGGTTTTCGGCCCAAAGGGTATGGTTGCTCCAGCCGCCTATAATGATATCGTTCCAGCCATCGCCATTAATGTCAGCTACCTGCGCATCCTCAAATCCCTGCGGGTTGCCCGGCGAAAAGATCACGTAGGGTTTCCAGTTTTCTGTGTAGCGATATAGTTTAAAACCTTGTTTATCCAAAGTGCCGACATCATTATACTTATCCTTTGAAAACTTACCCAGCACTTTGGGTTTGTGCGAGTTGTATTGAACCATGCTGTCAATAACTACCTGTTTAAAATTAGCCACCTGGGCGATAGCTAATTTAGTAACTATAAGCGTGGTGAAAGTCAGCAGAAGTTTCCTCATCATAATATTTGCTACGCAATATAAAAAAGTGCATCAGATAAATTGATCTGTATCGGTATATTTACTGCGACCAGTTAAACTACCATGACCATCATCAAACAGTTATTTAAATATGTTTTGGCTATTGCCTGCATTGTTCCTTTGTCAATAAAGGCCCAAACCCTCACCAATTTTAACAGTAAGGGTCAGCAGGTTACCCGCTTCAGTAAGCTGGGCGATGCCATTGATGCGCACGATGGCGAAATAGCCTATTTTAACGGAACTTACTATCTATATGGCACCAGCTATGGCTGCGGTTTTGAGTGGGGACATAAAGATGCACCATTTTGCGGTTTCGAAGTTTACTCTTCAAAAGACATGGTGAACTGGACTGACTGGGGGCAACTATTTGACGCTAGCACGCCCGTTTGGCAAACACGCTGTAATGGTAACACCTATGGCTGTTTCCGTCCGCACGTCATCTACAACAAAAAAACAAAACGATATGTGCTTTGGATAAATGTTTATGATAATAGGGTAGGCTATCGCGTATTTACTGCCGAATCGCCTATTGGGCCATTTATTGAACAGACCGAACCCAAGTTAGCTGTTAATAACGACGCTGCCATGGCTGGTCTTAATAACGGCGACCATGATACTTTTGTTGACGATGATGGTAAAGCTTACCTGGCCTATACCGATTGGCACGCCAAAGGCGCCATAGCTATTGAGCAATTAAGCGACGATTACCTGACGGGTACCGGCAAAGTTATCCAGGCGGTGACCCAATCACGTACAGAGGCGCCGTCATTGTTTAAACGCAAGGGAATTTATTATCTGATCTATTCTGATCCTAACTGTGGCTATTGTGGTGGTACCGGCGCTTCTTATCGTACGGCAAAATCGCCGCTGGGGCCGTGGTCTGATGGCATAAAGATCAGCGATAATTCTTGCGGAGGGCAGCCGTCGTTTGTATCATCCATCAAACTCAAAACCGGCGATGTGTTTTTATTTGGCAGCGATTTGTGGAATAACGCAGCCAAAAACGAATCGTTGGCCAATTACTATTGGGCGCCTTTAAAATTTAATGAAGATGGATCTATCAAACCTATTGAGTGTGAGAATACGGTCGCTATACCATCGGCAGCAAAAACAGCTAAGCCATCGACCTTAAATTACGCGCCGGGCTGTGATATTAAATCGACTACCACTCGTACAAATACATTTAAAGCTGCCAAAACCGGGTTGCTTACCACCTTACATATCTCGGCCTTTAAATCGGCATATCCTGATGCTGAATTACAGATTACTTTTTCTGCAGCTGGAGATGATAAGCCATTAAAAACCTTTAAAGTAAAATCTGAAAAACTAAGCTGGTCGCCAAAGAATTTAATTTTGTATCCTGAGATAAAGGTAACAGCAGGAAAAACCTACACCATCAGCGTAAGCTCAACTACTGCAAAAGGATGTTATGGTTTGGAGTATGACAGTGCGACAAAGGATAGCGCCGAACCTACGTTTTTATATAAGGTAGATATAGCAAGTCGTTGATTAGGTTTGCTATATCTACCTTGTCCTTATGCTTTATGCGTAACGTTCTTCTTTTAATTTTTCGATAGCATCGCTATTGATGTACTCGTCGTAGCTCATCAGTTTGTCGATAACACCGCCTGGGGTTAATTCAACTATGCGGTTGGCCACGGTTTCAACCAGCTCATGATCTCGAGAAGTAAACAGGATAGTGCCTCTGAAATCTTTCATGCCGTTGTTCAATGCGGTGATCGATTCCAGGTCAAGGTGGTTGGTTGGCTCGTCGAACATCAACAAGTTGGCCGACTGCAGCATCATCCTGCTAAACATACAACGCATTTTTTCACCTCCTGAAAGCACTGAGCTTTTCTTTAATACTTCTTCGCCTGAGAACAGCATTCTACCCAAGAAACCGCGGATAAACTGATCATCCTTTTCGCCTGGGGAATACTCGCGTAGCCAGTCGATCAAGTTATCATTTTTACCTTCAAAGTATTCGTTGGTATCAACAGGAATGTCGGCATAGTTGATAGTAACACCCCATTTAAATTCGCCTTTAAAATCTTTATCTCTGCCGGTCAGGATGTTGTAGAAAGCGGTAGTTGCCAAACTGTTGTTTGAAAGGATAGCTATCTTATCGCCTTTATTCACCATCAGGTTGATGTCTTTGAACAGAACTTCGCCATTCAGCGTTTTGGTTAAACCTTCGATCTGTAAGATCTGATCGCCGGCCTCACGACCCTGGTTGTTGAAAATAATACCCGGATATTTACGGTTTGATGGCTGGATCTCGTCCAGATTGATCTTATCCAAAGCCTTTTTACGGCTGGTTGCCTGTTTTGATTTTGACGCGTTAGCGCTAAAGCGACGGATGAATTCCTGCAACTCTTTAACACGCTCTTCGGCCTTTTTATTCTGATCGGCGCGTTGTTTCAAAGCCAATTGGCTCGATTCGTACCAGAACGTGTAGTTACCGGTAAAGATGGTCATCTTACCAAAGTCGATGTCCACAATGTGTGTACATACGGCGTCAAGGAAGTGACGGTCGTGCGATACTACCAGGACAATAGCTTCGTATCCCGCCAAAAAATCCTCCAACCAGCTAACGGTATGGATGTCCAAATCGTTGGTAGGCTCATCGAGGATCAGAATATCCGGATTACCAAAAAGCGCCTGCGCCAATAATACACGTACTTTTTGGGTATTGTCTAAGTCTTTTACTAACTGATAGTGAAATTCTTCTTTGATACCTAAGTTGCTCAATAGGGTAGCGGCATTGCTTTCGGCATTCCAGCCATCCATTTCGGCAAAAAGGTTTTCCAGTTCGCCGGCGCGCTCGCCATCGGCGTCGCTAAAATCTTCTTTAAGGTAGATGGCGTCTTTTTCCTTCATTACCGCATACATCTCCTTATGACCCATCATTACGGTCTCCAAAACAGTAAACTCGTCAAAAGCGTAGTGGTTCTGGCTTAATACCGCCATACGCTCGCCCGGAGTGAATGCTACTGAGCCGCTGGTTGCGTCAACCTCGCCCGAAAGAATTTTTAAAAATGTTGATTTACCAGCACCGTTGGCACCTATAATGCCATAACAGTTACCCTGGGTAAATTTTAAGTTAACATCTTCAAATAAAGTACGCTTACCATAGCGTAAAGTTAGATTTGATACATTAATCATGCTGCACCTGTAATTTGGCGCAAAGGTAGGCTTTTTGGGCGGATTAAATATTAGTTATTGAAGATTAAAGATTGTTGTCATTTTTGGCGATAATAAGAAGTGAAATTATTGTTGCGTATAACAAAAAAAGCCCGGAAACAATCCCGGGCTTTAAGTTTGATGTATGATTTGATTGGTTAGTCGGCTATGTTGCGCAGCATTACGGCGCCTACGGTAACGTTGGTACGGCTGTCGATGATGATAGCGCCACCGTTGGCTTTATTGTCCTCGTAAGCGTCAAAAGCTAATGGATCAGCAGTTTTAATGATGATGCGGCCAATGTCATTTAGCTTAAACTCTTCGCTTTGTTCTTTCTCCAGCGTGTTGATGTTTACCTTATACAAAGTCTCCTGAATTTTGCAGCGGGTTACTTTGCTGTTATGCTGGATAAAGTAAGTATGCGACGTATCCAGCGCACGGGTATCCATCCAGCAAAGATCCGCTTCGATCAGTTGCGACACTTTTGGCTGATAGCTGCTGTTTACCAGGATATCGCCGCGACTGATGTCTATCTCATCTTTAAGGTGCATGGTGATAGACATACCTGCGATAGCTTCTTCAGGCTCTTTGTCAAAGACTTCCAATTTAGTAATGGTTGATGTAAAGCCTGATGGTAATACTGTCACTTTATCATTCACTTTAAATGAACCACTTGAAACGCGACCGGCATAACCACGATAGTCATGCAACTCGTCCGTTTGCGGGCGTACAACCCATTGTACCGGGAAACGTGCATGCTCAGTACTATCATCAACAGTCAGCTCAACTGTTTCCAGGAAGCGCAGCAGGCTTTCGCCTTTGTACCATGGCATATTGATAGAGCTGTTTACAATGTTATCGCCTTTAAGCGCGCTTACCGGTATGTAATGAACATTTTTCAAGCCCACTTTTTCGGCCAGCGCTTTGTAGTCGGTTACAATTTTGTTGTATACCTCCTGATCGTAGTCAACCATGTCCATTTTGTTAATGGCCAGTACTATTTGCTGGATACCCAGCAATGATACAAGGAAGGAGTGGCGTATAGTTTGCTCGATGACACCTTTGCGCGAGTCGACTAATATAATGGCCAGATTAGCGTTTGAGGCGCCGGTAACCATGTTACGGGTATATTGAATATGGCCCGGGGTATCGGCAATAATAAACTTACGTTTATCGGTTTGAAAATATTTGTAGGCAACGTCAATAGTGATGCCCTGCTCGCGCTCGGCTTTAAGGCCGTCGGTTAAAATGGCAAGGTCAATAGTGCCATCGTCGTTTTTACGGTTTGATGCCTGTAAAGCCTCTAATTGATCAAGCAGGATAGAGTCGCTATCATAAAGCAAACGACCAATCAGCGTACTTTTACCGTCGTCAACACTACCTGCAGTTAAAAATTTTAGTATATCCATGAACTCTCTAAATCTCCTTAAAAGAAGGAAACTTTATTAGTTATTATTAATTTATGACTTAACACATTTTGTCATCTCGAACGACAGTGAGAGATCTATACACATGCTTATGAACGAATGTATAGATTTCTCCCTTTGGTCGAAATGACATTTTTTTAGATAGGCTTAAAAATACCCGCCTTTTTTGCGCTCTTCCATAGCAGCTTCTGATACTTTATCGTCCATACGGGCGCCGCGTTCGCTGATTTTGGAGTTGCTTATTTCTTCGATGATATCGTCAATCAAAAATGCGTCAGACGCTACGGCTGCGGTACACGTCATATCGCCTACTGTACGGAAGCGTACTGTACGACGCTCAATCACATCATCAGCATCCATATTCAATACCTCGTTAGCAGCCATTAGCTGGCCGTTGCGTGTAATCACATCGCGCTCATGCGCAAAGTATATGGATGGCAATTCTATTTTTTCTCTGCGGATGTAGTTCCAAACGTCTAATTCGGTCCAGTTGCTGATAGGGAACACGCGAACGTTTTCACCTTTGTGGATTTTACCGTTGTAGATGTTCCAAAGCTCAGGGCGCTGACGTTTTGGGTCCCATTGGCCAAACTCATCGCGTACCGAAAAGATACGCTCTTTGGCACGTGCCTTTTCCTCATCGCGACGCGCACCGCCGATACAGGCATCAAATTTATGCTGGGCAATAGTATCCAGCAAAGTAACTGTTTGCAATGGGTTACGGCTTGCGCCTTTACCTTTTTGCTCAACCACCTTGCCCTGGTCAATTGAATCCTGCACACTGCCAACAATCAGCTTTTCGCCTAAGCGTTTGATCATAGCATCGCGGTATTCAATGGTTTCAACAAAATTGTGGCCGGTATCAATGTGTACCAGCGGAAAAGGAAACTTACCCGGACGAAAAGCTTTTTCAGCCAAACGTACCAGTGTAATAGAATCTTTTCCTCCTGAAAATAAAAGCGCAGGGCGCTCAAACTGGCCGGCAACTTCGCGCAGAATGTGTATAGCTTCTGCTTCGAGCTCGTCTAAATAATCCAGTTGTTTGTGCTTAGTCATTTAATTATAGAATTATTTAATTATAGAATTATTGATTTAAATAGGAATTATTGATTTTGTTTTATTAATTATTCAATAATTAAGTAAATCAGTAATTCAATAATTATTATTGATTGTCAATTATTAATTCGTGCAGGCCGCATTCTTTTTTTGATTGGTCTTCCCACCACCAGCGCCCTGCTCTAAAATCTTCGCCCTCTCTAATAGCTCTTGTACATGGCTGGCACCCAATGCTTGGGAAGCCACGATCATGCAGCGGATTATAAGGTACTGTATATTCTTTAATGAAAGCTTTAACATCGTCCAGCGACCAGTCAAAAATAGGGTGGAACTTCACCAGATCATGCTGTGCATCCCATTCAACATTATGCATGTCATGACGGTTAACTGATTGCTCGGCGCGGATACCGGTTATCCAAACCTTATTACCGGCCAAAGCACGGTTCAGAGGTTCTACTTTACGAATGCCGCAGCATTCTTTACGGTTCTCAACCGATTCATAAAAGCTGCTCGGGCCTTTCTCGTTCAGCATTTTTTCAACCGCTTCATGTTGCGGATAGTAGGCAAAAATTGGTTTGCCATAAATCTCCATGGTGCGGTTCCAGGTATAATAGGTTTCCGGAAAAATGCGACCGGTTTCAAGGGTAAATATTTTTATCGGCAGGTTGTTGGCAAAGATCATGTGCGTAATAACCTGGTCTTCCCATCCAAAACTGCTCGAAAAAACAACCTGACCGGGATATAGCTCTGCAAGCCTGGTCAATGCCGCAACCGGATCAAGTCCTGCGGTTAGTTGTTTGATATCGTCTGCCTGTGTACTCATTATATTATTTTCACTGCAAAATTAACTATGCTTCTTAAACTAATTGCCACCACGATGATAGCCACCGCTATCATGATGGTTTTTGTAGATATTTTATTAGATATTTTAGCTGCTATAGGCGACGCCAGTGCGCTACCAAATACTAAACCCGCGACAGCCTCCCAATGTTTTCCGTTTAACATTGTGATAAAGGTAAGCGAGCTCATCAAGGCGATAAAAAATCGTGATAGCTTAACGGTACCTAATGAAAAACGCGCGCTGCGGCCGCCGGCAATTAAAGTTGACAACACGATAGAGCCCCAACCGCCGCCGCCTACGGCATCAATAAACCCGCCGCCAAAACCTAAAAGAGATATTCTTTTAATTTTCTTTTCGCCAGCTTTGCGTTTTAGGTTAACGGCCTTCATAAATATCACAATACCCAAAATCAGTGTATACACTGACACAAAAGGTTTTGAATACATGCTGTAATGCTCAAGCGATGAAAGCAGATAAGCACCCGTTACGGCACCGATAATACCCGGCACCAGCAGGAGCTTAAATAATTTCCAGTTAATGTTTCCCATGCGGTAGTGCATCCAACCGGCAATACCATTGCTCATGATCTCTGATAAATGCACACCCATACTTGCCGAAGCAGGAGGAATGCCCATTGACAAAGAGAACGTTGTCGAGGTTACACCATACGACATGCCGATGGCGCCATCAACCATCGCAAATACAAAACCGGCACCCAGGAAATAATAAAATGTCGGGTTAATACCCTGAACGTACGTTTTAAAATCCGGATCGTTGTACCAAAGCGCGGTTGTAGTTACCATTAGCGCAAAAACAATTGATAGCCAGATTAGCCATTTTAAGTTTTTACGCTCGTTTTTTTGCTCAACTAATATGGAGGTTACCTGGTTCAGCTTTTTAACCTTGTCTGTAAAATGTCCCGACAACGTTTCGCGCAGCTGACTCATGTTTTGAAGCGACTCATCCAGCTCGGCCGGGATATTGTCATTCAACACCTCACGTAAGCGTTTAGCTATAGTTGGCGACTTGCCGTTGGTTGATATACCAATTTTTAAATCGCCCTTTTGTACAATTGAACCTAAATAGAAGTCGCACAGATCCGGTTTATCAGCAACGTTTATCAGTAATTTACGCTGATGTGCCGATTCGCAGATATAAGCGTTCAGCTCAGCATCGTTGGTAGCAGCAATTACCAGATCGGCGCCGTCCAGGTCTTCGTCGCTAAAAGATTTTTCGATGATTTTTATAGTAGGATATTTATTAGCCAGATCATCCACACCATGAATAACAGACTTGGCAATTACAGTGACGCGGGCTTCCGGGCTATTACGCAAAATAGCTGTCAGCTTTTCCAAGCCAACGCTACCTGCGCCAATAAGCACAGTATGTAACTTATTTAGTTTCAAAAAAACGGGGAACAATTGGTTCCCTCCGTTTTTCTTATGCTTAACAGTCACCAGTTCCTTATTATCCGGTAACAACGTCATTTAATTATCTGCACAATGTTTATATCTCACAAAAAATCAAAAATCAATTACGCCTGAAGTACAGTCTCTCTTTTGGCTTTTACATTAGCCAGGAACTCTGTAGCCAGGGCTTTGTATCTGGTTGCAAATTCTTCAGCCGGTTCGTTTTGGTTGATCTGGGTAATCAGGTCGTTAAAAGTACCTGACAGCTCGAACTCACCGTTTGAAACATATTGTGCATCAAATTCTTTAATAATACCTATCTGCGTGCTTGCGTTAATACCTTTATCTAACAACAAAGCTTTTGCAGAATTTATAAATACGTTATAGGAGTGATAAATAGCATCAGCCCAGGCACCGGCATTGAATGACTCATTTGCCCATTCCATTTTTTCATCGCTCTCATATAATAAGGTAGCTACCAGGTCGATCACTACACCGGCACATTCGCCAACGCCGATAGCTTTTTCATAGCTTTCCACATGACCCCAGTCCACAAAATCCTCGTCGGTTAAGTTGGTCAGGTCGGCCAGTGGTTTCAGCATTTGGTAGAAATAATCTTTACCCTGGCGGTCGTAGTAATCGTTAAACAGTTCGTTCTCGATCGAGTTAGCTTTGTAATCGTCTAACAGATCTCTTAAAACTTGAGTAGCACGTTTTGCGGGGATTTTGATCACACGATCGCCGGCACGGCCAACGCCGTCGCCAACTACGCCACCGCCTAGCATAACCTGCATTGACGGTAATACTTTAGCACCGGCTTTCAATGAACTACCGTGGAAGCCAATGTGCGCCATACTATGCTGGCCGCATGAGTTCATACAGCCGCTGATTTTTATCTTGATATCGCGATTGTAGATTAAATCTTCATATTCATTATAGATCAGATCTTCCAACACGCGGGCAAAGGTCATACTATTTGATATACCCAGGTTACAGGTATCAGTACCAGGGCAGGTAGTAACATCGGCAACACTGTCAAAACCGGGATCAGCCATACCTAATTCGGCCAGGCCATTATATAGGGTAGGGAATGCCTCTTTACGAATATATTTTAACAGCAAGCCCTGATTTTGTGTAATACGAATTTCGTCACTAGCTATTGGTTGTAACAAAGCAACGAGTTTACGCGCTTTTTCAGTAGGTATATCGCCGGTTCGCACTTTGATGTACACCCCGTAAAAACCTTTTTGTTTTTGCTCGAAAATATTGGTAGCCAACCATTGCTCATAACCCAGCGGGTTGCTGATAACTACTTCGCCAAATTGCTGCTCGGCCGGAATAACCGGAACATCAATAGCATCAGTATTTATTTTGTACGATTTTACTTTGTTAGCGGTTCGTTCAACCTGCATTAAGCGCAATACTTCCTCCAAACCAAATTTCTGGATCACATATTTAAAGCGGGCCTTGTTACGGTTGTTGCGCTCGCCATAACGGTCAAACACACGGATGGTCGATTCGATATAAGGAACCAGTTGATCCTCTGGTAAAAACTCCTCAACAATGTTTGCCAGGATAGGCTGGGCGCCTAAACCGCCGCCTAACATTACTTTAAAACCACGCTCGCCTTTTGCATTAACTTTTGGGATAAAGCCTAAGTCGTGTGCAAACGAGTAAGCCGTATCCTCATCACTTGATGAAAAGGCAATTTTGAATTTACGCGGCATATCCTGGTTAACCGGGTTACGCAATAAAAACTCAAAAGTACCATGAGCATATGGCGATACGTCAAAAGGCTCATTAGGGTCTATGCCCGCTGTTGGAGAGGCTGTGACATTACGAACCGTATTGCCACAGGCTTCGCGCAGCGTTACGTCATCCTGAGCCAGATCAGCCCAAAGTTGCGGGGTTCTGTCCAGGCTAACGTAGTGAATTTGTATATCCTGACGGGTAGTTAAATGCAGATTGCGGCTTGCATATTCATCTGATACATCGGCAATGCGCAGTAACTGTTTAAAGGTTACTTTGCCAAAAGGTAATTTAATGCGCACCATTTGTACACCCGGTTGGCGCTGGCCATAAATACCTCTGGCCAAACGTAAACTTCTGAATTTTTCATCATGAATCTTTCCTTCGCGAAACTCACGGATCTTCTTTTCAAGATTAATGATATCTTGTTCAACTACGGGGTTTTCGAGCTCGGTTCTAAAGCTTTGCATACAGTTAAATCGAATAAAATTTTGCCCTCCTGCCAATAAGCTATCGAGCAATCATCTGCCAAAGATATATATAGTATATGGATTTGGTAGAATATTGTTTAAAAAAGGTTAATTTTAACAGAAAAATGATTATTCCCGGATCAGATGCTGATAATGTGCTCCAGTTTGTTTTCACGAGCGATGATATCAGCAATGCTGGTTTCTGAAAGAACCTTGAGTGTAGCATCACGAACGTCAATAAACACGTCGCGGATACCGCACGTAGTTTCAGAATGGCACTCGTCGCATTTGTGGTAAAAGTTTAAACTTGCACAAGGCAACATTGCCACAGGTCCGTCAGTTATACGAAGAATACTTACCAGATAAATGTCTTTAGGGTCTTTATTTAAGGCATAACCACCACCGGCGCCTTTCTTGCTGTATAAAAAACCAGCGTTGCGCATATCTAAAAGAATTTGTTCAAGAAACTTTTTAGGTATACGTTCCTGGTCGGCAATCTTTGAAATTTGCATAGGTGGTTTGTCTATGTTTTTACCAAGAATTACCAACGCTTTAATGGCATACTTTGTTTTTTTTGAGAGCATTTTTAAGGATTAACAAAAACAAATATAATTATTGCAATTAACAATATCGATTTACCTATTTAACACTAACGTCAGAATGGCCCAAATTTTTGTTGGGATTTACTCTGTCGCGCACCAATTGCTTTAGTTCCTTAATCTCAGGAAAACGGCCTTCCTGCTTACGGTCAAACAGCTTTTCATCATCTAAACTAATAGTGTAACGACCGGCAATTTCGCTGGGATGCAGGGTAACACCATACAGATCATCTTCAAAAGTAGTTAACAATTCCTGCGCCATGTAAGCGGCACGCAGCAGCCAGTGGCATTTAGGGCAGTATTCAATGATTATGCTTGGTTTCATATTAGGTTAAACTATAAATCGGTCTTCAAGATGTTCAGTAAGCAGACATATTTCATCTTCTACGCAAATAACGCCTGTTCCGTTGTGTGCCAGGTTTTGGCCAAAGTATATCTTTTTATTTTTGGCGCGATAAGAAGCAAGCGTTCTTGTAGGTTCTTTTGCCGATATAGCTGTAGCCTGGTTTATAGTAATAATGTTACATCGTGCGCATAATTTCACACCATTAAAATGTATACCATTAATAGTAAAATCATCCATGGTATCTTCCTGATATGGCTGGCCGACGGTAAAAACCAGGTTTGGCCTGAAACGATTTATGGGCAGTTGCTCAACCAACCGTTTATTCAGATCATCCAACGAAGCCTGGCCAATCATCATGAAAGGGTAGGCGTCAGAAAAAGAAGTGATGTGTCCGGCTTCGGTATATTTGGGGTCGGTAAATCGCAGTGTTTCGTCAGGCATAAAAACAAGTCGGACGTCTATACTAAGTTGTCTGCTAAACCAATCGTCAAATGCTTTGTCCACCAATTGGGCCAGACAGGTATCGTCCCAAATACTTACTTCTATAAGTTCTTGTTTATCACAATTCAATGGGATGTTAACTGATGTATTATCCGGAGCAGATATGATGAGATGTTTATCTGTAATCTTTGGTGTTAGCAAAGTCATTGCAGCATGTTCGCGCTGCGAAATGAAGCGGTTGTTTTTGTCAATCAGCATCCATCTGCGGTCATATTGCAAGCCACGGTCAGTAACCACAGCAAGGTTAAGTTTGATACCGCCTAATGATTTGACGGGATAAATATACAGTTCGCTAATTTTTAGCATTGGTTTTTCGATATGTAAAGTTATCTTGTTTTGGCCAACGGCGGTTATTTGTGGGAACATTATTACACATTTTTTATAAAACCATCAGCAAGTTAAACCATCAGGACTGTCTTGCTCAAGTATCATACAGAACAACCGGTAGGTCTATCTTATTATTAATCAGTATTTGCGATATTATGCGGTGATGTTTTATGAACCTTGTTAATGAATAAATATCAAGAATGCATAATTATTGAATGTCATAACCTTTACGTTATTAATATCGTATTAAGTCGCTTAGACGGGTAACTAATTGTTAAATTAGTTAAGGTATATACATGTTAGTTAAATTACCTTTTGTTAATAATTATCAACGAGGGTACAAAAAGTAATTATTAATTTCGAAACAACAATAAAATTAACGCTTTCTGCATATGAGATATAACTTGGGTAAAGTATTGTTGCCGGTAATAATTTTCTTTAACGTTTCCTGTTCAACCTACAAACAAATACCTTATTTCCAAGACCTTGATCATAGTAAGATCTCTGAACAAAATATTGATAACTATTCTCCGCTTAAAATACATAACGGCGATCTGCTAGGTATTAATGTAGCCAGCCTGAGTCCTGAAAACGAATTTAAAAATACAAACTCGCGGGTAACCGGCGCCGATTATTTAGGAACTAACAGTACGAGGTCAAATATTGGTCAGGGTGCAGACAACTCAAACCCAAACCCGGTTTATGGTTACAGGGTTAATCAGCAAGGTAACATCATTATCCCTTATTTGGGTAAAATGAATGTAAGCGGCATGACTACCGATCAGCTTGCTGCCAAACTCGCCGCTCAGTTAGATCAATATCTGAAACAGCCTGTTGTAAATATCCGCATACTTAATTTTAAGGTTTCAGTTTTGGGGGATGTATTGCGTCCGGATGTATTTAGTATTCAGAATGAACGTATAACTATCATGGAAGCCCTTGGCCTTGCCGGCGACCTAAGTATTACTGCCAAACGGAAAAATGTTTTACTAATCAGAGAGATAGATGGTAAGCGTCAGTTTTTACCTATCGACATGACCTCTAAAAACATATTTACTTCGCCTTATTATTACTTGCAGAATAATGATGTGATATATGTTGAACCAGACCGTATCAAGTATGCGCCGTTAGACAGAGGGTACCGTACGCTGATGGCTACGGTAGGCTTTATTTCGGCAGTTGGCGTAATAGTTACTTCTTATTTCTTATATCATAACAGTACCAAATAGCCTATGTGTGCACAAAAATCTACTACGCAAAACAACAAGCGTCAGCAGCAGGACGATGAGTTCAACTTGCGAGAGATATTAGTAAAATATCTGCACTATTGGCCGGTGTTTTTACTGTTTATCATCCTTGCCATGATTGGTGCCTATGCTTATCATATGGCGGCCAAACCGTCATATGATGTCAAGGCTACTTTGTTGTTGCAGGATGACAACCAAACCAATGATATTAAATCTTCGCTTCAAAGCATGGGGCTATCGGCTTCAACGAAGGAGTTTGAAAATGATGTGGAGATATTAAGTTCGAGACGGCTGATCACTAATGTAGTTAACGACTTGAAACTTTGGGTATCCTACAAAGTTGTGGTTAACCATTTAAAAAAGGATGTATATGGTGATGAAAGCCCGATTGCATTCAACCTGTTAAAACCGGGTTCCAATCGCGATCAAACTATTACCATTGTTATAAAAAATGCCCAGTCATTTACACTTAAATCGTTAGAAAAAAGCGAAGACGGGAACGCAAGCCATAATTATAATAGCGATGTTATCACATCAGCCGGTTTATGGCAAATAGCTCCGACCGCAAATCTGAGCAAGTATATCGGCTCGACTATCATCATCCAAACGGCTGATCCGAAAGCCGTTGCCGGCGGCGTACAAAATAATTTGGATGTGGCTTTGAAGGATAAGATGGAATCGTCGGCGGTTGATATCACTTACAAAGATCAGGTGCCGCAAAGGGGACTGGATGTGGTTAATCACTTGATAAATCAATACAATAAGCTGCAGGTCGATGATAAAAATGCACGAACCAAAACCAAGTTGGATTTTATTGACCGACGTCTGGATTCGCTGTCTGTCGACTTAAATTATGCTGAAAAACAAGTCGAACAATACAGATCGTCGCATGGTATTACCGACATCCAATCAGAATCAACTTCATACCTTGAAAGTGTTCGTATCAATAACGTGAAGTTGGCTGATGTTGATGTTCAGCTCAGGATAATTAAAGACATCGAAAATTATGTTAACTCGCCAACAGTAAGCGACAAAACGGTTCCATCAACTATAGGAATTAATGACCCTAACCTGGTTACATTAATTCAAAATTATGTTGATCAACAGCGTCAGCGAAGCGGTATGTTAGCGACAACTCCTGAGAAAAATCCGGCCTTTGAACCTATAAATCGGCAACTGTCAACTATACGCGCTGCGATAAAAGAGAATATCAATAACATCAAATCAGCATTGCAGGCAACCCGGAAGGAGCTGGCGAATTATGGTTCAAAATATCAGGCATCTATACAAAGCCTACCCGGCGAAGACAGGCAATTGGCTGCGTTAAAGCGCCTGCAGATTAGTAAGGAAACGCTTTATAACCTGCTGCTTCAAAAGCGCGAAGAAACGGCATTAGACTACGCTTCAGCTTTATCAAACGCACAAACAGTTGACGTTGCCTATATTGTGCCGCCAAAGGCGAGTAAGGCGCTGGTTCCTTTTGCTGCGGCGTTAGTGCTTGGGCTGTTAATACCTGCGGCGTTGATCTACGGAAGAGATGTTATTAAAAACAAAATAACCAATCGCCGTAGTATTGAGAAAGCATTGCCGGTGCCAATTTCGGGCGAGATCGAGGAAGGCAACCTAAAAGAACCAATTGTTACCAGGCCTGAAAACGACAGGGTAAACTTTATGCTGATAGAACAGTTCAGAAGTTTACGTACGCAATTACATTATTTGCATAATAATGAAAACAAAGGCAGGGTGACCCTGCTAGCATCAAGCATAGCAGGCGAGGGGAAAAGCTTTATAGCTTCAAACCTGGGTATAGCTTTAGCTTCTTCAGGCAAGCGCATTATCATTTTGGAGCTTAACCTTTATCGCCCGGCGATGGCTCAGCTGTTTAATTTACCAAATTCGCGTCCGGGTATGAGTGAATACTTAAGCCAGGCGGCACAGAAAGAAGAAATTATCCAAACCACCGGTACCCACTGCAATCTGGATGTAATAACCAGCGGCCATTTTGTTCCTGATTTTTCTGAATTATTAGATAATAAACAGATCGAGACATTGTTAGACTGGCTGCGCTTAAATTACGACCATATTTTGATTGATACCTCGCCACTACAGGTAATAGGCGACGCCAACATTATTGCCCGTTTATGCGATATCACTTTATACGTGATCAGGAAAAATTTCACTTCAAAAAATCAGCTACCTTATATCAATAACCTGTGTGTTGAAAAGCAATTGCCAGATATGAGCATCGTCTTTAACGGGGTAGATCGCGTTAAAACGACTTACAAAGATTATTTTAATAATAAGGGATAAAGGCGACTAATGGCTAGCAAAATTATACAGTCGGCAAAAAAATATATTTCATCGTTAACCGGCAGCTCAAACGACTCGCTTACCGGTAAAGTGAACTTCAATATTTTTGTATCCTTTGCTTTAAGGGCCATTAGTGTTGCATCGGCTTTTTTAACCGTATCGTTTTCATTAAAACTACTCGACACCAATAAATACGGTATCTGGCTGGCCATTTCATCAACCGTAAGCTGGATCAGTGTACTGGATATTGGCTTAGCTAACGGACTCAGAAATAAGATTGCCGAATATTTTGCTCTGAAGGATTACAAAAGCAGCAAGATCGATGTTTCATCGACATACGCCATATTGCTGCTCATTATGGTGCCGGTTATGCTCATTTTTTGTGCCATAGCGCCCTTTATAAACTGGAACAATGTATTCAGAACTCACCTGGACGAAAAAGAACTGCTTTACACGCTGATAGTAGTATTTGTTGGTCTTGCCTTACAATTCGTGTTGAAACCGATAGCATCAGTTTTACAAGGCGACCAAAAGATACATAAGGCCAATCAAATTGCATTGGTATGCAACGTATCGCCATTGGTGCCGATTATTATTGGTGCCAAATATCTGAAAGGGTCGATACTTTTTCTGGCGATGGCACAAACTATGCTGCCGGTGGTGGTGATGTTAATTTATAGTATTGTGCTCTTTTCGGGCGGATATAAAAATATCAGTCCCTCATTAAAAAATGTCGATCTTAAAAAGAGTAAGGCGTTGTTTGGATTAAGCTTTGCGTTTTTCATTGTACAGATAGCGCGAGTGTTTATCCTGTCGACAACGGAGATTATCATCACCAGAAACTTTGGCGGCTCATATGTGACTATTTATAATTTGTTATTCAGGTACTACGGCGTCGCGGGGATGATTCTTTACATAGTGCTGGCAAGCTATTGGAGCGCATTTACCAATGCCTTTGCCTTGAACGACCTGGACTGGGTACGAACCAGTATGCGCAAGTTAATTAGGATGGCTTTTATGTTTACCGGGATTGTCGTCCTTCAGTTTTTACTGATCAAGCCGGTGTTTCACCTATGGGTGGGCGACAAGGTGCCCGTGCCTATGTCCACCAGTATAAGCATGGCACTATATTTTATATTTTGCCTTTTTACCGATACGCTGGTTATCGTCATCAATGGGTCGGGGAGGATGCGAATACAATCTATTGTGACCATGATTACCGCAGTACTGCATATTCCGGTGGTTTTATTTTTGATTAGATACTACCACATGGGGCTTAACTCCATTATATATGCTACCTCGCTTTGGGTTGTAATACAAGGTATAATGTGGAGGCGTGAAATAAGTGTGATTATGCACCAAAGCGAATTACGAGCCGCTGCAGTCGCTAATGATGCAGATTAATTAAGACGATTAAAACGAGATGTTTTAACATTTGCTAGCTTAAAAGTCGGGTTAAAAAATGAATTATTTTGCCACTCTTGTATTTCTGTTACTATCGGCAAATGGAACTTTTCTTCCATTTTTTAACATCGACTGGTTTTTGGTCGACGTTCTTTTTATCTGGATAGGCTTAGCCTACAACCGTTTTGATAAACGCGATTTAAGGTTTGGCGCCGCTTTCATGTTAGCGTATATATGCTATTGTAGTTTCCGGTCGTATTTTTTTAACAACCTGCCCATACGCTTTTATGTAAGCGATATTATTTATCTGTTTAAATACATTTTACCAAGCCTGATATTCTGTGCGCTTTTAAAAGAGAAAGCTATAGATTATCTATCGCGTGTAATTATTGACCTTACCAAGATCTCCATACCCTTATACTGTATCCAACTTGTTGCCGGCGATGTTTTATATAATATTGGTAATGCAATAGGCCTGCCGCCTGCTACTCCGGGTTATACGGTCACTAACTTTGTAGTTTTTACCTATGTCAAAGAGCACCATTATCAAAACTCAGGCTTTTCGTGGGAGCCCGGTGCATTTGGTTTCTTTTTAATTATAGCACTGATGCTGCAGCTGTTTAAAAACGGTTTCAAAATAGACAGCGGTGTAAAATGGCTGGTTTTAGGGGTAGTGACTACATTTTCAACAACATCATTTGTGGCTCTGGGTCTGGTATTTCTGATGTATTGCCGTGCTAACGGTGTTAAATTTAGTACACTAGCTATTTTAGGGGTGCCGGTACTGGCAGTAGCGGTGGTAAAACTGCCTTTCTTACTGAGTAAGGTAATTGATATCTACAATCATGACTTGAAAGACTTGCAGAATCTAGAATTTCTTAGCGCCTGGTACCTGAGGCAAGGTAGGGAGATGCCATTTAACCGCTTTGCAAGTATGATATTTATCTACGATGAATTTAAGGCTCGATTGATATTTGGAGTCTCCAATATATTTACTGAAACGGTGCCTTATTTAAAGAATGCCAATACATCAAGCGGTACTTTTGAGTACTTCGCAAAATTTGGATTGGTTGCATTTGTTTATTTGATGACAAGGCTGTGCCAGTTTTTTAGAAAGTTTACCCAACAAAAGGAATTGATTATTTACTGCGTTTTACTAATACTCGTTCTTGGTTTTTCTGAATCGATATTCGTTTTGCCAATTATGACAAACTTTTATTTTTTATACTTTTATGCCCGGCCGTTAGATGACGAATTTGAAGAGGATGAAGAGGAGGAAAACGAGTCGGATATTTCTGAGACCGATCCCGCACAGAACACACGTATAGCCTACAGATAAATTATGTCGACAAAAACCGTGAAAATTGCCGCTATGGCATGTTGTTACAATCGTATCAAAAAGACTGAGACGTTTTTGAATACGTTAACAACACAGTACGTGCCCGATGGTTATCAAATGGATATTTTTATGCTGGACGACCAGTCGCCTGACGGCACCGGGAAGTTGATCCGCGAAAATTACCCGCAGGTGAATCTGATTGAAGGCTCGGGTTCACTGTTTTGGGCCGGCGGTATGCGTATGTTGTGGACGCATGTAGCTAAAGCCGCTCAGTATGATTTTTATCTGTTATTGAATGATGACGTCAGGCTTTTTGACAACGCCATAGCCGACCTCATATCGGCCTATAAAAAGGCGCCGAGTAAAGACAGCGTGATTATAGGTAGTGTTTTGAATCCCGATCATACCAAAATTACTTATGGCGGCCGCCGCCTTATTGGCAAGTACAATACCGATGGTATATTGCTAAAACCCGATGATGCCGAACTACAGGAGTGCGACTTGGGCAATGCAAACATTATGATGGTAGACAGTGGTACGTTCGATAAGATCGGCGTGTTGTCTGATAGGTATATGCATAGTTTTGCCGACTTTGATTATACGCTAAATGCCAAACGCCACGGCAGTAAGGTATGGGTCGCCCCCAAATACCTTGGTTCTTGCGATTATGATCATGGAAAACCCTGGTCGTCATCAAAATCATTAAAAAAACGTATTGAATATATGCGTAGCCCCAAAGGCTTGGAATCAAGGAGCTATTTAAGATATATCCGAAAGTTTTTCCCCTATTATTATCCCGAAGCATTTTTAAAGATATGGCTCAAAACACTGATACCCTCAGTGTACGATAAGTACAAGAAAGATTGAGTCTACAAAGTTCTATAATGAGAGTAGTGATATTGCACAATGACCTGCGGGTTTATTGGAAGGGGCGTATTAAATTTTTGAATCATTTTTTAGCTAAGCATGACATTAGCTTATATGTCATAGAACTTTTCGGGAAAGGGTCGCCATATGCGTTTGATCAGGTAGATAAGGCCAATTGCCTTTTCCCAAACAATAGTTATGATGAGCTCTCAAAAGCTGAGATTAAGAATAAACTTTTCGCCAGGCTTGATGAAATTAACCCCGATGTTGTCATCGGCGGCTCAATAGTATTTTTCTCAGGCGCTTTAGGTGTGGCCTGGAGCCGCAAAAACGATAAGCATTTTATTATGTTTGATGACGGTAAACCATCAGACATTAAACGTAACGCCTTCGTACAATTTATTAAGGATATCATCACCAGACAGGCGGACGCACTTTGGCTACCATCGCCCGATTACGATGTTGAGTACAAAAGCTTATTTAAACATCCCTGGTATTTTCATGGATATAATACTATCGACAATACGTTATTCAAGACCGATGGCCAAAAGACTTTAGATCACAACGTGATCATCTGCGTAGCCAGATTGGTCGAGATCAAAAACTTTAACAACTTGCTAAAGGCCTGGAAACAGGTGGAAACCAATAATAACGTTTATAGGCTACGAATAATTGGAGCAGGATATGAAGAAAAAAAGCTAAAAAAATTAACTACCGATCTGGGTTTACAACGTGTTGAATTTATAGGGTTCGTTCCAAATATAGAAATCCCGCAATACTTATTTAATGCCGATGCCTTTATCCTGGCTAGTTTTGCCGAGAGCTGGGGCCTGGCGGTAAATGAAGCAATGGCAGCCGGATTGCCTGTTATATTAAGCAAAAACATTAAC
>Ga0157372_10000381_pt1 | contig 49119 bp, 60 predicted proteins | sample C55metaG_FD_115307 | JGI IMG/M metagenome (GOLD analysis project Ga0157372, IMG submission 115307) | Corn rhizosphere microbial communities from Kellogg Biological Station, Michigan, USA - C5-5 metaG | ecosystem: Host-associated > Plants > Roots > Rhizosphere > Soil | place: USA: Michigan...
CAATACCAAAAGGCGAATATACTTTTGTACCAAAAAAATCATATTTCGGCTCACCAGCATTCTGATATTTTGGCTGTTTATCAAAGTCGCCAAACGGCCCATATTTAAGATTGTCGGCAAAGTTGTATTTGGAGTCGTATAACCATGTGACTTTGTCAGGCATCATATGAAATGATAATGGATAACCCGCTAAATTGCATAATTTTATTTCCCTAAAATTTCATTTGCAGTCACTTTAACGAGTGATAGAATAACGTCATGGCTTATGGAGAACAGTTAGTTGCAGGTAGCGCAAGTTTTGATTCAGATTTGGTTCAACGTGCTAGGGATAAACTCGACTCTCTTCCTCTTGCGGAAGCTGCCGCAGCCGGTTATGCCAGAGACCGAAGCGGCTATTTCCTAAATATTGCCTACCCTTCCATGCAGGCTATGGAAGGGGTATCGGCAGATCAAGTTTTCCCTAGCGCCGAAGCCTCCGAAACCGGTAAAAGCGATGTGGCTCTATATGTTCATGTACCATTTTGTAGCGCTGAGTGTTCTTATTGTCATTACTATAAAGAGTTCCGCAAACCTGAAAGTAAAGTCGATGCCTTTTTAGAAGGCATCGAAGCTGAATTAGAAGTTCACTCAGGTAATCTTGGATTAATGAACGCGCGTTCAGTATACATCGGAGGAGGCACGCCTAGTTACTTGACACCTCCTCAAATGGAAAGACTTTTCGCTATTATTAGGTCCAGGGTGTCTATCGAGGATTCCGCCGAAGTATCATTTGAGATGCACCCCGAAAGCAGCGATGACGAGCGACTAGCCGTCTTAGCAGCTAATGGCGTTAATAGGATCAGCTTGGGAATTGAAAGTTTTAGTGATCAGTTACTGCTATCTGAAAATCGTCGTCACACTAGACAAGAAGCAATCGATGCTCTGAATCGTGCCCGCGCTCTGGGCTTCTCTAACATAAACTTCGATCTAATTTACGGGCTTAAGGGTCAAACGATAGCAGGCTGGGAAGATACTTTGGACACCATTGGAGCTCTACAGCCCAGTTCGGCAACTTTATATTATTTACGCATAAAACGCAGTACCCCGGAGTACAACTTATTCAGATTGCACCCAGAGCGTTTTCCAACTGATGAAGCATTAATGCTTATGCATGCCATGACATTCGAACACCTGGAAGGCGACTTGGGATACACACAAAATCCGGTTGATTGGTTCATTAAGGACCCTAAATATTTCCACACTTATCAGGATCATAATTGGCGTAAGAGTGACGAAACGGAATTACTTGGTATTGGTCCTTCGGCTTACTCCTATATGAATGGCTGGCAATACTACAATATAAACGACACCGATAAATATTTACAGCAGGTAAGTCAAGGTAAGCTCCCCGTTTGGCGTGGTGAACACTTAGAGGGCGACGAACGTATGCGCCGTACCATCATGCTGGGGATCAAGATGGGAATGGATCGACGACATTTCCAGGATACGTATGATGCGGATGTGGTAGACACCTTCCCTGGAGAATGGGACATGCTGTCCAGACTTGGCTTGGTTGAAGTTGGCCCAGATAGTGTCATGCTAACTTACATGGGTAAATTATTAGCGGACGAAGTCGGTAAGACATTCTATTCAGATCAAATGAGGCAGCGAATGGCAACTGTAGATCCTCATATGGTATCGACTACGTGGCCACAAATTAATAAATAAGCTGTCCCTTTGATAATCGTAGCGGCTGCGCTACACTTTAACAGAATATGGATTTTCTGATCAAATTACGCGCAGCGGAGGCTCGAAACAATTCATTGTTGTGTGTTGGCCTAGACCCGGATGTAGCAAAATTGCCATCGAGTATAGCTTCACAGCCAGATCCATTATTCACTTTTAACAAAGCTATAATTGACGCTACAGCCGATTTGGTGTCTGTTTATAAGCCCAACACGGCTTTTTATGAAGGTCTCGGAGCTGATGGCGTCAAGCAGTTGAAACAAACCTGCGAATACATTCAGCAAAATTACTCTGGCATACCTATTTTGCTGGACTTTAAGCGCGGCGATATTGGCAACACGAATAATTATTATGCCGAATATGCTTTCGAGTATCTGGGTGTCGATGCAATAACAGTTCATCCGTACTTTGGCCAGGAAGCAAGCGAAGCTTTTCTGGCATACAAGGAGAAAGGCATTGTAATCCTCTGCCGCAGCTCAAATCCGGGCGCGGGTGAATTTCAGGATCTCGAAGTCGATGGCAAAAAGCTCTACCGAATCGTAGCCGAAGCCGTTATGAACAAGTGGAATGAAAATAAAAATTGTCTGCTCATGATCGGCTCGCCCTATCCCGAAGAGTTAGCAGAAGTGCGGCAAGCTTTAGGCGACGATGTGACTTTCTTGATACCAGGGATTGGTGCGCAAGGAGGCGATGTGGAGGCGACTGTCAAAGCAGGAGTAAACAGCAAAGGCACTGGCGTTATGATAAGTGCCTCACGATCTGTCATATTTGCCGGTAACGGAGAGGATTTTGCCGAAGCCGCCAGGGCGGAAGCTATAAAGTTGCGTGATGAAATTAATAAGTATCGTTAGAAAGGGCCAAACATGGACGCACAAGCCATACGAAAAGCTTTAGAGGAAAAGGGCTGCCTGTATACCGGCCATTTTGTGGGCGTCAGCACCAAGCATCTGGCCGGTTACTGCAATATCGACCCGCTGATGCCGCATGTGAAGCTCGTGGGTCAATTCATAAAATTAATCGTCGACAACTTCCGCGATGACGGCATTGATACGGTAGCTTCGCCTGCTGTCGGCGCAATCCCTTTTGCGCACTGGGGCGCACAGCACCTTATGACGAGTACTGACAAAGAAATTATGGGCGTCTGGGCCGATAAAGTTTCTGGTGCCGCCCAGCGTGAATTTGCGTTTGAGCGTGAAGGTTTTGCCAAAGCCGTGCAAGGCAAAAAAGTATTGATCATCGAGGACATGATTAACCAAATGACCTCCATCAAAGCCATGATCAAAACCGTCCGCGAAGCTGGCGGAACAGTGGTGGGGGTCGGTGCGATTGCCGCTAATAAAGGCGCTAGCGCCGAGGCCCTGGACGTTCCCAAGTTCGTCAAACTGTGCAGTGTGGAATACGATGTCTGGACGGCCGAAGATTGCCCGGTTAATGGTTTGTGTGCTCAGGGCGTACCGATTGTCGAAGACATCGGTCATGGCGACGATTACAAAAAAGCACATCCAGATTATAAGGGCGGCTACGTCAAGCTGCTAGCCTAAATCTGATCATAAACTACAGAGTAAGAGGACTGCCCCCGGCAGCCCTCTTTTCAATTTGATACGAGAGGGTTAGAACTGGTTTTTGCCGTCGAAGAGGGCGGAAACAGAGCTGCCTTTGTAAACGGCGTCGATGGCTTGGGCCAAGAGTGGGGCGGCCGACAGTACTTCCAGTTTTTTGGATTTTTTGGCGATGGGCAAGGTATCGGTGACAATCACTTTTTTGAAGGGTGACGCTTCGATGCGCTCTAAGGCTGGATCGGACAACACGCCGTGAGTAGCAACCCCGTAAATAGCAGCGGCGCCGTTTTCGTCTAAAATAGTGGCGGCGGCGCACATGGTGCCAGCGGTATCGATCATGTCGTCGATGGTAATGCAGGTTTTACCTTCCACTTCACCAATCAAATATTTGGCCTCCACAGTGTTGTGCTTCACGTATAAACGCTGCTTTTGCCCGATGGCCATGCCGAAGCCCAAATACGTGCTGTAGCGCTCGGCGGTTTTGGCACGGCCGGCATCCGGCGAGACAATCACTAAATCATCAAGGTCAAAATGCTCACGAATATAGGTGGTCAAGATAGGCATGCCCACCAAATGATCGAAGGGACCGTCAAAAAAGCCCTGAATTTGGCCGGTATGCAGGTCCACACTCATAATCCGATCGGCGCCAGCGTGTGCCAAAATATCAACGACCAATTTAGCCGTAATCGGCTCGCGGCCGCTGGATTTACGATCTTGCCGGGCATAACCTAAAAACGGACAAACAGCAGTGATGGAAGCTGCCGAAGCTCGCTTGCAGGCATCAACCATCACGGCTTGCTCCATGATGGAATCATTCACATTGCGGGCGTGAGTTTGCAACACGAACACATCGGCACCGCGAATAGATTCGCTGATCTTGCAACTAATCTCCCCGTTAGCAAAATTGCTAAGCAGGACTTTACACGGTTCAACCCCAAGAATTTTAGCCACGTCATTGGTCAGGGCTGGATGCGAACGACCACCAATCAGGTGGAGCTGTTGCCGACCAAGCGCGTGCGTCATGCCAAAAGTCTACCACACTCCGCCCCAAATCGTAACCTTTAATCATCTAGCTTGACAAGCATACTAAGCTGCTCAATACTTTTACTACAATGATAGTAAAAGTATGTGAATGATTTTCTTTCGTATAACTTCTCATTCCGGTGTGCCGCCTTATTTGCAAATCGTACAACAGGTAAAGCAAGCGCTACAAGTAGGCATTTTACGAAAAGGTGATCGATTGCCAACTATCAAAGAAGTTTTGGAGATGGTAGCCGTTAATCCGAATACCGTCGCCAAAGCCTACCGGGAGCTGGAAAATGATGGCTTGATACGGGGTAAACCGGGTATCGGGACCTTTGTGATTGACCTGCCGCCCGGACCGGATGCCCAAACCCAAGCTACTTTAGCTCAAAAGCTTGATACTTGGGCTAAGGAAGCTCGAGGATTGGGCATGAACAACGAAGCGATCGAAGCACTAGCGAGAACAGTAATTAACAAAGGAGGGGATAATGGCACAGGCACTAAAGGCAGATAATATCATACGCACGGAGGCACTGGGTAAACGCTATCGATCATTTTGGGCCCTGCAAGACTGCACCATTACCGTGCCGGCTGGTAGCATCGCCGCTTTGGTCGGCCCGAACGGCGCTGGTAAATCAACTCTTTTAAAACTATTAGTTGGCTTAAGTAATCCTAGCCAAGGAAGAGCCGAGGTATTTGGTCAGCAGCCTTCGCAAGACGGTACGTATTTGACCAATGTCGGTTACTTGGCGCAAGATATACCTCTTTATAAGCAGCTGACTGCCGCTGATCATATTACTGCGGGAGCCCATCTTAATCACATATGGGACAGTGCATTTGCCGAGCAGCATCTGACCAAGCTTAATATTCCTTTAAAGCGGCCAGTCGACAAACTATCTGGTGGTCAGCGCGCCCAAGTTGGGCTGGCTTTAGCCTTAGCCAAGCGTCCTCGCTTACTACTGCTGGACGAGCCGGTAGCGGCACTTGATCCGCTGGCTCGTGAAGATTTTTTAACCTCACTGACTCAGGCGGTAGCGGCAGCTGAGGGTGCCTTAACAGTAGTCATGTCCTCCCATTTATTAGAGGATCTGGAGCGAATTAGCGATCATCTAATTATTCTGGCTGGCGGCAAAACACAGTTATGCGACAGCGTGGAGAAGGTGCTGGCCAGTCATAAACTGCTGATTGGCCATGCTGATCTAGCCCCTGAAAACAGGGCTTATGATATTATCGAAGCCAAACGCAGTTCACAGCAACAAGGTTTACTGGTGTGCTTGCGTGATCCTCATTTTGCTAGTCAAGATTGGCAAATGCACGATGTCAATGCCGAGGAGGTGGCACTGGCTTACATGAAGCAATCACGTCAGCAGACAAAAAATGAAAGGAGTGATGTCTAAATGAATTGGCTTTTTTGGAAATTGCACCGCAAACAAATACTACTATCCTTTGGTTTGTTAACGGTCTACGCCGCATTCGCCATCATTACTGGTAAGCATCAGCTTCATAACATGCATCAAGCAACTTATCTCGGCAATGATACGTGGAGAAATATTATACGTTTACCCTTGGCGCTGCCCTTATTACTTGGCATGTTCTGGGGAGCGCCGCTTTTAAGTCGTGAATATGAAGAAAATACTGCTAAGCTGCTCTGGACACAAGGAGCTTCGCGTCGCCACACTTTATTAGTAAGTATCGGCTGGATGGTGTTACTGGCCGGATTGTTTGGTTTGGCTTGTAGTGGGTTATCCGGCTGGTGGGTTACTACCGATAAATTTCTGAGCAGCCGGTTTTCGCTGATCGGATTTGATACTTCAGGGCTCATGCCGATTGTCTACGCTATTTTCGGCATTATGCTAGGAATCTTTTGTGGAGCGTATTTTAAAAAAGCGCTACTTGCATTAGGGGTAACTTTAATAGCATTGGTTCTCTTGCTCTATGGGTGGGGCACGTACGTGCGCCCATACTATATAAGCCCACATGCTATTACAGCTAATGCCGATGGCACTTTCAATGTGCCACTCGCCAACAGTAAAGGAGGCCTTATTGTGGATTCGGCAAAGCCTACTTGTGTTACTCGCTCCCTAGGGGGGAAATATTGCTACTCTCCCACCCTCCACTATCAACCAGCTTATCTTTATTGGGACTTTCAGCGCATAGAAGCTGGCATTTACCTGAGCTTCAGCTTGCTGCTAGTAGCTGCTACTTATTGGCTAGTCACTAAACGCGATGCCTGAGCTGGTATAACCGCCGATCCATACTGTGCCGTTTTCAAACTTGCCATAAATATATGACAGATTGCCCATGATCTCGCCCTGCTCGATACGGTATTCACTCCGCTCAGCTAAAGCATCATGTTCACGTAAATAAGCCAGTAACGCTCCATTAGCAGTGCCGCTAGCCGCTTCCTCCGGGATGCCGACTAACGGTGATAAATTGCGAGCTGCAGCCAAAGGCCCACCATCGAGCAGCGCAAACACATGCAGGCCAGTGACACCATATTTCCGGCTCAGCTTCATGATCTCTTTTATGTTCGGCTGCAAGACATTGAGCACTTCCTTGCCCTTTAGTGGCACCAACATACCCCGCAATCCTGTGGAGACAACTTGTGGCGATAATCTTTCGTGAAACTGGTCAGGGTTAATATTCAAGCTCGATATAATTTCACTTTTATTAACTTCCTCAAACAAGTGCGACACCGCTTGTTCCATCCATATCAACCCATCCTCTTCGATTTTTACTCTTAAGGCCCCAGCTCGTGTTTGTTGCGTATAGGTACCCTTGCTTATACCACGTTGATGAAGCAGTGACCAGGCTGCTATCGTAGCATGGCCGCATAAGTCAACTTCTCCAGTCGGTGTAAAAAAGCATATCTTATAGTCAGCCGCATTACTGGCGGATACAAAGGCTGTTTCCGGCATTCCAACTTTCTGAGCGACAGCCAACATGTCAGCCGGCTGTAATCCTTCAGCGTCGAGGACCACGCCCGCTGGATTACCGCCCTTACCATTTGCTATAAAGGCATGAGCTATGAAAATGTCTGACTGCATGCGCTAATCATAGCAAACACCCTTAAAATCATAGCTTCGGCAATAACAAATAGGCATCCGTATGCAATAGCCCAGACCCTGCCCTACCTTCGCTCCTAGTAGCTGAAGTGACCGTACTGAAGTAGGCCCGAACTACCGCTGGTAATCGTGTTATCATCAAAGCGAATTGACCAGTACATACGCGTCTGAACATTATAGGGGTACCCGGTGTAAGTACCCCACGGCGTGCTGGTTTCTACATCAGGCGTCCCGTAATTAACTGGACCGGTATAGGCAAAGATATCACCAGGTACGCCCAGATTAATCTGATCAATTTGGGACCGCAAAATAAAGGAGCCTGTATTACCCCCCTTGGCATCGGCATAAACACCCCCATGAGCATAGTAGCTAGTATCGTTTCTATAAATTTGCAATCTATAGAAATAACATTCATACATTGGATTGCAAATATCACTACTAATCCAGTCCGCTACTAAAGCCGTCCCAGTTGCTCCCGCTGGTGGGACTAACGTAACCAGGCTTAGTGACAGCATAATTAATGACAATAACCCCGTTTGCAACAATCGCTTCATAGCAATCCCCTCCTCCATTAGGTCAATTTCGTAGCTTTGATTATATAGACCGTCTTTGCCAGAAACCAGCCAATTTCGGCTATAAATTACATTAATTTAATAATTCCATGCAGGACTTAATTCTTAGCTAGGCAGCAGTGCGGATGGATAATGGAACCCAGTTTGGGGTAGGCCTATAATTCACCCTAACTTCTGCATTCCGCACTAATTTAAACACAAAGTCCGGTGGCATATTTTTCGGTAAACGAATACTGGCATTTTGGGTCCAGAACTTTTCTATACCATCACCGAAGCGGTCTATGTCTATATGTCTTCCTTGTCGGCCAAGCTGACCAAGTGCATACAATACTTTACGGCCTTTGATATTTTCTCCGGTCTGCCTCTGTTGATTCATAATAAGGCATCGTCCGCAGGCTTTCTGTACTTCAAACTCTAGCTCTAGGTCGTCCTGTTCAAATACAAGAGAAGCAATGTAATCTTCTGGGAATGCGTATTCAGGTAGTTCGTAAGGCGGATCGAGACCTTCAAGCAACAGAGTAGTTCGCGACTGCTCAGGCGGTATTTGAGCCTGACCATAAGATTCTAAGCGTTGATTTATCAACTCAATGCCTTTTAGACTACCAATCGTCAATGGATACCCATCCGAGAAGGCCACCCTACCAAGCGCTCGGTTGTTCTCAACGTAACGTGGCGCTTCACTACTTATGCGGACAAAGCGCACCGGCCGCTTAAATATAGCTTCGCCCCATTTTGCAGCCTCATCACCCTGATCGATGGCTTCGCCATGCCAACTCCAGATTTTAACTGGGATTCTATTGTCCGCCACGTCTTCGACAGTTGGAATCAACAAATCTTCCAAACCGGGTGCGGATAGAGTTATGCCATCCGACTGCACCTCCGGTCGGATGCTTGCAAGCTGTAGATCATTACGCAGAGTCAAAGCTTGGCCTGGGATGGCGGGTGTCTTAGAGTCGAATACTGGATTTTGGTGCTCAGCCCCCTCTACCCACATACATATTCTGTCGTCCTCAGGTAGACCTCCCTTACCTACTCGTAGCCCCGGCACAAACTCATAGGGCATTGATTTGCCGATAGTACGACCTAATTCAGCAATAACAGCCATAATAATGAAATAATGCCATAAAGTGTGAGGGAAATCAAGACATCAATGTTTCAAGCATGGGCCAGGTGACCTCTGATAGCGAGTTCAAAATGAGGTCGGCTTCCCGAAATTCCGGCTTGTCGCGATTGACCGCTTCGGGTACGGCCACACACTTCATGCCAGCGGCTTTGGCGGCACGAATGCCGCTGAGTGCGTCCTCGAAAACAATGCAGTTCTCGGCCCGTACGCCCAGTTTTTTAGCAGTAGTCAAGAAAACACCGGGATGCGGTTTACCAAACTGTTCATTCTTTGCAGAATAAGCTAATTTTATATGCTTGGCCAGCGCCAATTTATTCATTACCGCAGTAATTATTTCCGGCGACGAGGATGAAGCCAGCGCCATAGGAATACTGTGCTCCTCCAGAAGCGCAATCACCTTGCGCACGCCCGGTAGTTCCTCGCCGTGTAAATTAATGTTAGCAATGACTTTCTCTGCTATTTCTGTTTCCAAGTTCTCATTGGGCACATGGGTAAGCCCATGATGTTCGCGCCAATAGCGTACAACCTCATCGGTTCGTTTGCCGGCCATGGCTCTGACATCGTCCTCGGTAATTACTACATCATGGCGCGCCAAGGCACTGATATGCGAGGCACGCCAAAACGGCTCGCTGTCTATCAGCAAACCGTCCATATCAAAGATAACTGCTTCGATCATCCGCCTAGTATAGCAAACTACCTGTTAGTCGCAGTCAAGGAAGGGTTCTCCGGGGCCTTAACTGCCCGTCAGTCGCTATATAAACAACACTAATAGCTAAAATGGCCGTATTGAATGATGCCAGACTGGCTACTGTCTACTAAGCCATCCGAGAAGCGAATTGACCAGGAAATACGCGCTTGAATGTTATACGGATCGCCAGTATATGTCACCCATGGCGTCTTGGTCTCCACGGTACGTGTAGCGTAATTTACCGGGCCGACAGAAGTTAGAATGTCACCAGGTACACCCATATGAAGATTATCAATCTGGGAACGTACAGCATCGTAAGGAGCATTATTACTGTAACTACCACCACCTGGCATAATCATACCGTCGGCATAGTAGCTTGATGCATTTCTGTAAATTGTCAATCTGAAAATATAACACTCGTGAGGATAATTACAAATATTACTGCTGATCCAGTCGGCCACTACGGCCGTTCCAGTTGCCCCTGCCGGTGGGATTAAGGTAACCAAACTAAGTACCACCATAGCTACAGATAATAATCCTGTTTGTAATAATCGTTTCATAGCCTCTCTCTCAATTAATAATTTGTCTTATAGCTTGAATATTTAATATTTTTTTAATTTTCACGTCAAGGTTATTAAAATTTTAAGGAGTGTAACTATACCTAAGTTTGACATATTACTAAGTTCGATATAATATAAAACTATGAAGCGACAATATAACCAGCTGCCGCAAGTGGCTTTTAGCATCTTATTGGCCTTAAGCCTCAAGCCGCGCCACGGCTACGAGATCATCAAACAGGTAAAGGAAGATTCCAGTGGCAAAATTAAGCTCAGCCCGGGAGCCCTGTATACCAGCATTAAACAATTGCACGAGCAAGCGCTGATAGAAGAAATAGATGATGCCAATGACCGGCGACGTCGTTATTATCGCTTAACCTCACAGGGTAAAAAAACACTTGTGAGCGAAATTGAATATTACCAAAACACTGTTGCTTTAGCTAAACAACGACAAATTTTAACCCTGGACTTACACCATGGCTAACCGCTTTCCTCGCTACACACAACTGTTACGACTCTACCCCAAAGCTTATCGTGACAAATATGCTCCGCAAATGGTGCAAACCCTGGCCGATATGCTCGACGATCAGCCAAATAAATACGCCAGACTAGCCATCTGGCTGCGGATAGGTGTTGATCTGCCGGTCAGTATCGTTCATCAAAATATTATGTATATAGGAGAAGTCAGTATGCCCACTTACATTAAACGCAACGGAATCATTGCCGGTTTACTGCTGGTGCCATTTCTGTTGGCTCTCATCGCCAACGCCCTCACTGCTACCATCTATCACCGCGACCTTTACAATAGCGTGGTGTGGAGTACGCCCGTTTTAACCACCTGGATCATTATTTTGCCGTCGCTGGCACTCCTGATCGCCTTAGCTTCGTACATTAATTTTCTGCAGCACAGCCCCAAGCAAACGCCCTTTTTCCAGCGGTTACATAATGTAAAGCAGGTCTGGCCGATCGCATTAGCCGGCTCGTGCGGCTTAGGCATTCTTTGCCTAGTCGCCTTTCACGACAGCGCCCACTGCCCGTTGCAAAATCCGCTGCATACTATTACGCAACCCGGTAAAGTCTGGCAGTGCACCACACGTGGATTTTTAGGCGGCAATTAACGGTAATACTAACTAATAAAGGACGCTTTACGACGTCCTTTATTTAAAGTTACCTAGTAGCAGTTTATTTCTTCAGCTGATTGTACTGCTCCAGCGGCATGATGTTGGCTTTATCATAGAGAAAACCACTTTTACTGGCGCTGGGCGCATCGAGCATGTTGTAGGTGGTTTTAAAGACGCTCCGGACTTGGCTGATAGTTGCCAGCCCGTCTTGGCCTTCGTGGGCAACGTAGTCGGTTGGATAGACAACTTCGAACATCACCGGATCGCCCACTTTTAGGGTACCAGAGGTTGTGAGCTGACCTTGATTATAGATGGTCGCCCCAGAAACTAACCAGAAAACTTTACTGGCAGTTCCCTGAGCAAGCGGATATTCCAGAGTTATATATTGACCATCGACAGCTTTAACCTTTCCCGCTAACAACGCACTATTAGCCGCTAGTTTGCCATGATAGAAGCTTTGTACCGCACTGAATTCGCAATCTTCCAATAGTTTGGTTTGCAAATCCGACGCCGAAATGTGGGGATCACCCAGCACTTTAAATTGCACATTGTGCCGATCGGTAGTATCGGAAACTCCGGCCGGTAGGTTGCCTTGGCAAGCCGATAAATCGACGCTTAATACCGAATTGGTTTGTTTGACCGGCGCACTACCGCCAAACCAGTTATTTAAGGCGTAAGCACCGACACCAGTGGTCACAATCACTGCAACTATGGCTGCGATTCCCGGCATGGTACGTAAAACATGTAATTTCTTCATCTGTATCTCCTTAATAGGTATTAGTAGTTTTTGTTTACGAGCTATTCGCCGCTTGGCCCGCACGGCTGAACGGAGCGTGTGGGCTGTAAAATCCGTTCGCAATTCGCGGCGCGGCTTTAGTGGAACAACCTGATTCTTAGCTTGCTGGCTCATGAAAGCACCTCCTTCAATTGTTTTCGGGCACGGCTCATCCAACCCTTAATTGACCCTACCGACGTACCCATATGCAGAGCAATCTCGCTATAGCTTTTGCCTTGCCAATAGTGCATAGCTACCACGGTGCGATAGTTTTGTGGTAACTCATCCACGGCTTCGTGTAGCTCACGATACAGCGCTAAATCTTCGGCGCCTGGCAAGTCACTAAGTATTCGGTCTAATTCATCATCGTCCAGCCTGACTTCACGACGCTTGCGCAGTCGCATTAGTGCCAGATTGGTGGCAATTTTATAGAGCCAAGTACTGAATCGATACTGGGGATTGTATTGGTCGATGTGCACGTAGGCCTCGATAAACGCTTCGTGCGCAATATCCTCCGCCTCATCTTCGTCACGCACAAACCGGAAGCAATGATGATATAAACCTTCTTTGTAACGGTCGATAATTAACGCATAGGCATGTTCATCGCCGTCCATGATGCGAGCAATTAGCTCATGTTCATCCTGCTTCATATATAGGTATATGCATTGTAGCTGCAAAAGGTTACAAGCTTCTAGAAACTAGATAAAGAGCACTGGTTTTTAATTAATAATATTTTTGATACCAAGTTCCGGGATGACGGTATTAGCACTTCGGCTTAGGATGAAATCAACGGCATCGCTCATTTCTTGATAAGTAATACTGTTGGCCTGTGATTCACGCTGACCATTTTTGGCCATTGTTTGTTCCATGGCGCCGGGATACAATCCGGTGACTTTGCTATTGCTCGGGGCTAGTTCGGCCTGCAGCACCTTGGTAATGCCCGTGAGAGCCCACTTACTGCCGGCATATAACGCTCGTTCCGGCTTGGTATATAGGCCGCCTTGAGAATTGATGTTAATGATGTAGCCGTCACCAGCTTGCTTCATAAGAGGAATAATAGCTTTTGTTAGAAATAATATGCCTACCACATTAACATCAAATGTTTGCTGGATACTTTCAGGGCCGGCTTTTTCCAACGGGCCGCCATGGGCTACGCCGGCATTATTAATCAGCACATCGATGTTGCCGTATTCCTTTTGGATGGCTGCCACGGTTGCCTGCACTTGCTGCCAATTTGAGACGTCACAAACTTTATAGGCACAGCCAATTTCTTGAGTAACAGCCTGTAATTTGGCCTCATTGGGCGCTAAGATTATTACTTTATTGCCTTTGGCGGCCAAATTTTTAGCCAGTGCCTTACCTAGACCGTCGCTACCACCGGAAATTACAATTGTTTTCATGCCTTACATGATAACAGATCGTGTAATTGCGTAATCGAGCTATTACTTGTAGACCGTGATGGATTTGGTGGCGATGTTGCCGGCGGCGTCCTTGGCGGTATAAGTGATGGTGTGGGCGCCCTTTTTCACATACTTAGAGGCAACATTCCAGGTAAAGTTCAAGCTGTCGGTTATGCCAGAAGCATAAGTGCTGCCGTCGATTTTAGTTTCCATCCAGGTGACGCCGACGTTATCGGTAGCGCTGGAACTGACGCTGATTTTACCACTCACTGTACTACCATTGCCTGGTGCTTTCACGCTCAGGCTGGGCGGAGCTGTATCTACGCTAGTGGTGCCAACGGTTACGCTCACGCCAGCACTGCCGACATTGCCGGCGGCGTCATAAGCTTTTGCTTCCAGCAGATGAGCGCCGCTGCCCAGTCCATCGACATTCCAGCCGGTGCAGGCGGTACCGCTAATACCGGCCAAGCAGTACGGCGTTGTGGTTGTGGTGGTCTTTAGGGCGCCGTCGACGTAAAATTCGACTTTAGTCACCCATAAGTTATCGGCGGCTGAGGCTTGAATTGGCAGCGAACCGCTGACAGTGGTGCCATTAGTGGGCACGCTGAAACCGACGGTGGGCGTGGAAGTATCCTGACCCACAGCCTTATTGGACGCCAGGGACTGGTTACCGGCAGCGTCGACCGCATAAACAATGTAGGTATGGCAATAAGTGGTGCACAACGAAGTGTTAACGGTTTTATCCTCGAACGAAGTGCTCTTGGTGGTACCGGCATCATAACCGCCATCGCGAGTTACCCGGTAGTGGTCTACAGCCACGTTATCGGTGCTGCCCGTCCAGGCCATAGTAATGTCATTATTGGAAATTGAAGTAATATGCAAGCTTGCCGGTGCCGTGGGCGCCGAAGTATCAGAACTATTACTGACATTTATGGTGACACTGGCGCTGCTGTTATTACCGGCGGCGTCATAAGCCGTAGCGGTTAACGTATGACTACCGTTTGCAACTCCGCTCGAAGCCCAGTCGTAAGTAGTGCCGCTGCCGCTTTGCTTGACCGCACCATCGACCGCAAAGTCAACGCGGGTCACACCGATATTATCACTGGCCGTTGCAGCAGCATGGACCGTACCGCTCACCGTAGCATTAGCAGCTGGACTGGTGAGGCTGATAGTCGGCTTGGTGGTATCGACATCAGTGGTGCTTTTATCGTACACACGGACATAATCAATCTGGTAGTACGCTGGCATGAAAGATTGGGTGTTGTCGGGCGCTTTGTGCCAGGCGTCACCGGGATTGGTAACCTGCGTATTCATACGCAGCAGCCAGCTGTCGTTCATAATAGTGTTAAATTGGGTACTGGTCAGGCCAAAATCACCGGCTGTATCAGTTGTTTTATCGGCGTCACCGGTTTTGGCTAGCACTGGTAGGCCATCTAATTCGTATTGAATACTATTTGCGTCCCAGTTGACTGCCCAGGTGTGCCAAGTACTTGATGTATCACTAGCAGTAGTGTAAGCATGTTGCACATGTTTTGTCGTATCGCTGGCACAAGTTTCGTGGCTGGTAGCCGTATCGGTAGTCGGGTAGTCACCATACCATTCCATAACATCCAATTCGCCGTAGTTAGCCGTGCACCAGGCAGCGTTGTTACGTAGCCAAATAGCCGGCCACAGGCCCAGCTCAGTCGATGGCAGTTTGGCTCGCACCTCAATACGCCCGGCCTTCCAGTTATGACCAGTTTGAATTTGGCCGGAGCTGTATTCGGTAGTGGTGCCTGCCGGACAAGGCGCCGTGCTGGCATTGGTAGCCGTTAAAGCATCACTACTGCTACTTACGCAGTGCCGCTGCGTTCGCAACGTGACGTAGCCATTACCTTCATAAACGTCATTGGTCGTGTAGTGTGCCTGGGAGTGACTTTCGGTGCCAGTAATTACTTGCCATTTTGAGGTATCCAAACTGGTGCCATTAAATTCATCACTCCAGACTAAGTTATAAGAGGTCAAACCCCGGCTAACGAGCAATAGACCCGAGCCAATCAGCCCAAACACTAGTACGAAAATGATAATTTTAGTGTGGGTGGATAAGCGGTCCCAGCCAAACCGCGAAGCGTTTTCCCCATAGGTAACCTGGCCCTCTGGGGTCCCATCAGGTGTTGCATCTGTTTTCATTGTTTTTAAGCCTTTTAATAATTACTTATACCAGCATAATAGCATAAGCATTTAACAAAATAACAACACTTTTTGCTTTAACAGATTAGATCTATCAACTGCAAGTCGCTGTTGGCCGGCCCGAGCAAGCCGATATTGGTAGTTGCACCGACTATGGGCACGGAGAGTTGCGGCAGTCCCGAAATACTACTGGGTGCCATTAACATGGAGGCGCCAGCCCTAAAATCTTGAAATTGCTCTTCTGACCAGTCACGATTCGGTCCGGAAATCGGCAAAATTGGCAAACAAAGTACCGCATCAGTGCCTATAAATCGCCGCAAATCATCTTTGTAAGCTCTAAAACTAGCTTCATCAGCCTGTATAATCGCCGCGTCATCATCAGCTAGTTGCTGACAGGCTTCTAGTCTCGACTGTACGTCAGCGGCCAAATAATTCTTATTATCCCCCATCCATTCACCATGGATTCGCCAAATTTCGCGACCTTGATTGTGCGCTAGAATCACTTTAGCTTCCGGCGACACAAACTGCGAAATATCCACTTCTTCAAGTGTTAATTCGTTCGTTTTCGCAAGCCGTACTGCTTCCTGACGCAAAGCGACTACATCCAAGCTAGTGAAATCTTCTAAATTGCTAGGTAACAGTAGCCTTTTGAATATTGTCTTGCTCTCTGGCAGAGTAAATAGCCCTGTTACGAGTCTTAAAAGTTCTGCCGAGCGAGCAAAAAAACCTAATACATCGGCACTCGGCGCCAGCGGAATGACGCCATCTTTCGATATTAAACCGTGAGTGGTACGAACGCCATAAATCCCGCAGACCGCTGCCGGTATCCGCACACTGCCACCGGTATCGGAGCCGACTGCAAAGTCCACTACTCCGCCGGCCACCGCCGCCGCGCTGCCCGAAGATGAGCCGCCGCAAAATCTTTCTGGATAATTGGTATTAACCGGTGCCTCGTCTTCGCCGACATTGCCGATAATCGAATAGGCCAATTGATCCATTTTAGTAGTACCCGCCAGCTTGGCACCGGCCGATAGTAAGGTAGTCAAAACTGAAGCGTCCGCTTTCGCTGGAGCATGTGTCTGCCGCCACTGGGCATGCCCAAACGAACTGGTGTGGCCTTGGACCGCGCACAGGTCTTTTAAGGCAAATGTTAAACCGGATAATACACCGTCGCCTGTTGCTGGCCGGTTAACACTCTCCCTGGTAAAACAGTGCAACTCATTCATATATTCCAGCTTATCAGAAAGGCGAAGAAACTGCCTTATACATTAAATCGGCCCATAAAAAGCTTTTGCTTTGCCAAAATAGGAGAGGACAATAGTAGTTGAGGAGGGGGTACTAACCAGGCCCCAAGTCATTATGGTGAAGTCTTCGATGCTCGATAAAGTAACCACTGGCGGTCATGTCTGTTTCTTCTATGAATCCGCTGAGGAACGGCTACAACTGCTTGCTAATTATTTTCAGGAAGGGCTGGCTGAGCACGAATTATGCGTGTTCGTGACACCCGAGCGGCCAGCTGAAGTTATTAAAAAGTTTAAAGCTTTTGATCTGGACATTACGCAAGCCATCAAAGATGGTGACTTGCGTATTTTTAAGATGGACGCCACCTATGTACCGGACGGCCGGTTTGCGGCCGACTATATGCTGCAAAACGTTCGTAATTTTATAGAAGACGCCAAAAACCAAGGTTACCGTGGCTTACGCACTGCCGGCGAGATGACCTGGCTGCAACAGCATCTGGACCAACTTCAGGAGGCTATGAAATATGAGGGAGCGGTGAATACGCTGACTGTGGATAGCCCTAAATTTACCGGTTTATGCCTCTACCCTGTCAAAGATTCTTCTACCCAAGTATTTATCGGTGCCATGCATACCCATCCCTTGTTCATTTATGACGGCGAAACCCGCGCTAACCTGTACTACAAGGCAACCGTTGCTTAGACGGTACGCTTTCCCTGTTCGGGCAAACGCAAACGCAAAACATATTTGCGCAGGTAGTAAAACCTGTTATCCTTACAGCAAATGCGCGAATTATTGCTCGTAAAGATTAGGCTCAGCACTTATTTTTGGTTATTCTTCGTTGTTTTCGTCATTTTATCTTACACTTTGCCCGAATATAAGTTCGATTCCGGCTCACTGGCGCTATTTTCGGTAAACTCATTTCTTTACGGCTTTTATATCTCACCAATACTCGGAGCGCAGAAGAATCGCATTGACTCCCTTCACCAGGTAATTCGTAGTGAAGCCAATGCGCTTTTTGACCTGGTGCTGGACCTCAAAAGCCTGCCAGCGGAGACCCGTAACACTTTGCAAGCCATGGTATCAGAATATATTCGTGCCAAGCTCCGTCAGCGGGGAGTAAATAGTGGCGAGAAAGAGTATGAGGCGTTAATAACTTACTGCGTGGACTACAAGGGCACCGAGAAAGATGAAATTAAAGCAGTTTTGGCCGATCTGGTGGCCAACCAGAAAAACCGCACCGATTTTAATATGCACGCCGGCAACAAAGTTTTCACCAACGAGTGGCATATCATGGCCATTCTATTTTCCATTACATTGGGCTTTATACTTACCATTAACACCTCGGATAGTGCAATTTTACACCTAGTTCGCGCCCTGCTGTGCACCGGTCTCACTATGCTTATCGTCAACCTCGTAAAGCTGAATGCCCTCACCCATAAAAAAGCCAAGCAAATGTGGAAACCACTGAAAAAGCTGCTCGATACTAACTTTTACCGTATCGATTAACTGTCAGGTATACTGTTTAGGTCCTACGGTAATCGCGACCTAGTAGACTCTTTTTATGCCCACTGCCGGAACTTTATTAAGCCTTATCATAAAACCTTGCCAGCCAGCACGTCTGGCCGTTTCGCTTAGTGGTTTTCGTGGCTGAAAAACCTCTGGTGTAACCTGAAGTATGTGCGCTGGGATGAAATCGATTCGTAGCAGCTTATCCAAACTGTCGTAACAGACGATGTATAAACCGTGATAAATCCCCGCAATGATTTGCTCATGTTGTGGCTCCCACGCCGCTCCTAAAATAGTTTCAGGTAGTTCTGTCTCATTCCCCTTTAACTTCGTGGCCTTAACCTGAGCTAAAAAGCCACAAAATTTACAAATCACATCCGCACATTGAAAATTTGGAGGTAAGCGTGTCAAATGCTTTGGCTTATTACATCTTGGGCAAGCAAGCAGCCGCGCTACTGCAATCTCACCTTTCTCACCCAGCGCCTGATGTCTAGTCGGCATAGCACTAATCATAGCAAATTAAGATATTCTTCTGGAAACTCTAGGGTTACAGGGAATGGATGCTATTTGTGAAGGCTATAACGCAATTGACCACATTATTACTGTGTCATCCCATTCTTTTTCTGTTATCGATTTATACAAAATCCGTTCCTTCTCCCTAAGCTTGTCTAGACTATCTCCCTTATATCGGGGAAGAACATGAAAATGCAAGTGATTGACCTTAAAGCCATCCTCGTCTAGATAAGGTTTGTAATGCTGCGTAACATCACAGCCAGCTCCGTAATATTTAATAATTCGCTTCTCAGCTGTAACTATTACCTCGAATATTTCTTTTCTTTCCTCGTTACTAAGCTCACTTAGTCTCTCAACATGACGCTTAGGAACAACTAAAAGTTGCCCTGGCACTTTCCTTTGATTTGCCATTAGCACTACAGTTAACGGCGTAGCCAACAATATCTTGTTACGTTCGTCCTCAGTCACGTCGCAAAAGGCGCATTTCTGCATATGACTAATCATAGCAGGGCCGTCAACCCACCTGAATGCTAGCCTAGGCCTACCTAAACCAAGTTAGCTGACATACTAGCATGCTAATCGAACGAACCGGTTTTAACCCGACCGGACCTTTTATAATTGGCGAAAATAACACCGCTTGGCGAAGTTTGGGACTCCATGAGCTCGAAAGCTGCCGGCACGGTTCCCTCTGCAAAGAGACGCTTGCCCGTGCCAAGTGTGACTGGAAATATCTTGAGCCACAGTTCGTCAACCAGATCGTTCTTCAGTAACGTCTGTATCAGGCTGCCACTGCCATGCACTTGCAGCATTGGTCCGTCCTGCTGCTTCAACTCTTTTAGCTTGGCAACCACATTACCATCAATCAGTAGGGATTTCTCCCAGGTAAGCTTGGGCGCTGAAGCAGAAACTACATACTTGGTGGCTTTATTAAACGGGTCAGCTATGGCCCCTGTTCGCTGCGGCCAATAAGCCGCGAATATATCATAGGTTTTTCGTCCGAGCAGTAAATCATACAGGCCGCTCATTTGCTTGACGAGTAAAGTGCCTGAAAGATCATCACCGTAAGGGACGGTCCAGCCACCGTATTGAAAGCCGCCGGAGGTGTCTTCATCTGGCCCACCTGGAGCTTGCATGACACCGTCAAGACTGATGAACGATAGCACTACAACTTTCCTCATGGACTCATGATAGCAAAATCATCAAAGCAACCGAAATCCCCTTGAATGAGTAGTAATCATGAAAGGAACATTAAATTGCCTCAATAATTTCCGGCAGGCAACGAGCATCGAATAGATGCTACATATCAGAGGTGAGAGCTTGCTTCAAGAGCAGTAGTTCTCCCTATTTTTTGATAAGTAGCCCCATAGCTGTGGGATGGGCGTGAATTGCATCGTTCTTAAGCTGGATTAAAAATATTTTACAGTTCATAATCTTTGCCATAGAGGAGTTATTATGCGGTTGATCAGTGCGACCATTACGGGCTATGGCAGACTTGTTGATACAAAAATTAACCTTGACAGTAAGGTTTTGGCTATCGTGGGGCCCAACGAGGCCGGCAAAACAACGCTGCTCAAGGCGCTTAGTTTTATAGGAAATTCTGCGGAACTCAGCCCGACAGAGCGATCAAGAGCAATGGAAGTTACTGGTGAAACACCGGTTGTCAGTGTCCGTTTTGTTCTTGATGATGACGATTACGCGGCCGTAAGTGACATTGCAGTTATCGAACTGCCCCGCCACATGACGGCCAGCCGACAAGCAAATGGCGGAAATGTTCGTATCGGGTTTGATGTGGAGATTAAAAAAGAGATAAAAACGCTTGAGCGAGCGCTAAAGGTACTGCGTTCAGCCGCCAAAGAAGAAGATTTATTAGAAAGCGTTTCGACAGAGACTATCTACAATGATCCGGGAGCCGATTCACCGCATGATTTCCTGGGCGAACTTAACGATTTAATAATAAGGATCGAGGGTTACCTAGACCAGCAGGAAGAAATTGATGAAAATTGGACGGCCGCAACAGCAGAAGCTTTAAGGAATGTACTGGTTGAGTCCGAGGAATCGAAAGCCTTGCGCGACGCTCTGGAAGAAGTTGAGGTGTGGGCGGTCGCCAAAGATCCGGCTGAGGCCATGCGCTCCATTTTGTGGAACGAGCGTACGCCCGAATTCCTGCTTTTCGAGGAAGGTGATCGGCTGTTATTGTCTTCGTACACCATTGACGACAACTTACTTGGTAACATGCCGGCCGCCCTGAGCAACATACTGGCGATCGCCGCCCTTGATTTAAGCGTCATACAACAATACATTCAAACTGGCGATATCGGCAGGCGAGACACCGCCATAGAAAAGGCCAATCAGCGGCTCTCTAAGCTGTACGAAAACGCCTGGAGGCAATCAGTCCTCAGTGTAAAACTTTCAATTGATGGCACTGTGCTGCGTATCAACGTCATTGAGGATCATGAAACCATCACAGTATTCGATGAACGAAGCGCCGGTTTACGGACATTCGTAGCGCTGATCGCTTTTCTAGCGGCCCATGGCAATAAATTACCGCCTATATTACTGATAGATGAGGCCGAAAACCACTTACATATTGACGCCCAAGCAGATCTGGTGAACATGTTCATGCAGCAGGATAGGGTGGCAAAAGTTATTTATACCACTCACTCACCGGCCTGCTTGCCGCCAGATTTGGGGACGGGTATACGGTCGGTGATTCCCATACCCGGAACTCAGGAAAGTCAGATTAGGAATCACTTTTGGACAGAGGGAGCCGGATTCTCCCCCTTAATGATAGCCATGGGGGCAGCGGCAGCGGCTTTTACGCCTGCCAGGTACGTGGTTTTGGCCGAAGGAGCGACCGAAATGATTTTGCTGCCTTCCCTGCTCCGAAGTGTAGTAGATGCCGACACGATTGTGTACCAAGTTGCTCCCGGCCTTTCCGAAGTGCCAGAGGATTTTTACGGAAGCCTGGATCTCGAAGGCGCTAGGGTTGCCTACTTAGTAGACGGCGATAAGGGCGGCACTGAACTTAAATCTAAACTCCTAAAGCATGGTGTGCCGGGAGACAAAATACTCCAGCTACCCGTTCCAGGGCTGGAAAACTTGCTGACCCCAGATGGGTATATGAACGCAGTGAAAGCACTTTTACTGGAGCAGACCGATGGATCAAATCTTCTAAAGCCCCTTAAGCTCAGTGCGGCGCCCAGTAAATCGTGGGCCAAGGAAGTCGAGGCGTGGGTAAAATCCCTGGACCTCACCATGCCCTCTAAAGTAGCTATTGCCAATCGAATTATCGAAGACAACGCAGCCAAACCCAGTAAGAACCACACTAAATCTTTAAAACAGCTGCATGCCGATCTGCTCGCTGCTTTTAAACTTACATAGCGGGCTAGTCCGCATGAGTGTAGAAACCCCTCAGTGCACTAGAAGTGTTTGTTTACATTGGCAAGTTTTACCAGAATGTTTATTAGCTAAATAAGTATGAACAGTTACATATGATAATAAAGCTGCTATATTACAGAGGATGCGATGACCGAGAATAGGTGGTAGCTCGCAAAGCTACGCACGGTAGCGTAATGCCTACCTCGCATCTCCAAATACTTATGACACCGCAAGATTACATACATTCTGAACTGAATCGACTGAAGGTACCCACAGATGTGCCGCAGCTAAAGGCCCCAGGCGAACTTACAGATGCCATTCTCAAATTATTAACCACTAAAAAGTTTCGTAAATACGCTTTAGGTGAAGAGTATGCCCAATACATTAAGGATTCGGTCAGTGCTTGTGTGGCAGCTAACGAACCAATCAAAATAGTTTTCTTTGGCGGCTGTTATAAATTGTGGCGCCTCGAAGAAGCACCCGAGGCTGACTGGGCAGAGCTGTTTGCATACATGTACTTCACACGCTGGCTAAAGCCTATTTGCGCCATTTATAAACCCGGTGTATGGTTTGACTTCTTGCTCGATGACTACATTGTGCCTCGGCTGAATAATATATCTGAAGAAGATGTTCAGGCTTGTCATGCCAGTAGAGATATGGTCTTGGGCTTTATGAAGCCATATCAACCGAGCAACTTAAACATGACTCATACTAGTGAAGGCAGTCTGTTTGTGTCCAGGCAGGAATATGAAAAATCTTTGGAGGAGGCTATCAAGCAGCTAGCCGGTTCATTACCAGGTGGCTTGCCAGAACTCAGCAAAGCGGGAGCAGCCTCAGTAGAATTAAATACCAAAGCCACGCCCGAACAGCTTGCCGACCCCAAGTGGCGCGAAAAGGTAGAATTATTACATAGCGCCTACTACCTAGCTCGCAATAACACGGGCTACTACGCACCTGGGACTCATAAAATTATTGCGTTCACGCAGCCATTTGCGCCGGGCAAACCCTTGGCAGTGGGCTCTACCAAGGATACAGTGGCAAAATACTGGGTCGGCGTTGGTGTCCTCAAGCCAAAAGATGGTGGCTTCCGGCAAGTGGTACTCTCACCTAGTCAGCTCGAAAACAGCATCTATGATTGGAAAGACGCCAAGCTGGCTGGCTTAACTGGTAAGAACTTTTCTAAGATTCGCATTCTAAGCTAGTTTATTCACAAGAGGTTCGTAGTGATAAGAAAAGCTTAATCGCTAGATTGTCAAAACAGAAGGAAGCGACTAAATAGCCTTATCAAGTACTATTTTATCAGTGTCAATTTAGTGCAACATTATTTATGGAAACCGTGCGTTTGGTTAGCTAGGAGTTCAAACTTTACTATACTCAAGGTGCACAAAGCCGTTTTCAAACCGCCGCGTGTCCACCAGCTTAAGCTCGCTTTTAACGTCTTTCGGCAGCCAGTGATTGCCACTACCTATCATGATAGGCACGATAATCTGATGATACTCATCGACAATACCGGCTTTTATTGCTTCGGCTGCCAAATGCGGGCCACCAATGTCGAAATCTTTATCGGACGCTGCCACTAATTTTCGTATGGCTTCTGGATCGAAGGACCTCTCAATTGTCGCATTAGCTATGGTAACTTCGGAAAGCGAAGTAGAATAGACTATCTTGTTAGCAGCCCGCCAGATTTTGGCGTAGTCATTCATAGCTTCGCTTGGCCCGTCCATAGGTCCGCCGGTGCCTTCAGTCGGGATCTCATCCCAGACCTTCATAGTTTCGTACAGGTTGCGTCCCATCAGAATCGTCCCTACATTACGCAGTGCATCATTCACAAACGCATGCACTTCTTCGCTCGGCACCGCCCAATCAAAATTACCATTTTCATCAGCCACATAGCCGTCCAGCGATGTTGTCATCAGATATATTAGTTTCCCCATACTATCATTGTCTCATATAACAGAAAGCCCTGAACAAAGGCTTTTCTGATTGTCAACTTGATGCGTCATTAGTCAAAATGTAGCTTTATCGAGTGGTGCAGCGTAAAGTTTGAGCCAACAAATACCGAGCAATATAGTCGAGAACTAGCTTTTCTTAAGTTTTCGCCAGCCGCCCTGGCGATTGTTTTCAGCTACAGCCTGGATAAGCTCAATGAAAGCTTTGTCGTTTAGCGTACCGCCTTCGTATATCTGTATAGAGCGAGCGGTGGCATTATCTTGACCTTGATTAATAATGCCTGAAGGGTCCGGTGCAATGGGATCGTAAATAAACACATTTACGTGATCTTTAGCAGCCAGTAAAGCACAGACATTACCTTCTAGCATAAAGTACGGACGATTTTTAAACTTAATTTCTTCGACTATACGCGGTTCAGCTTGATAAATTAAATCTCGCACATGCCTACATATTGCTTGCTGCCATTCTGGCAACGAGCTAATGCATGCATCGACTGCCGGGTTACCACTCATAGACTTATCTTAACAGGTACGGACGTATTGTATATTACAGAAAATCGTGCAGCACTCTACGTGAAAGTATAACCTTACTTATCGGTGGTATTTTGGCTGAAAGCTGTAGGCTAAAATACCACTATGCTCTACGTCATAACTTTTTGTAGGTCAGTGACAAGTCTTTTTCCCACTCGCCACCATCGCGAGACATTTCACCTGAACTGACTAACCTATCTCCAGCTATATCAATGGTAAAGCGTTGAGAAAAATCCGGGTCATCACGCCACCACTTAAGCTGAGCTTCTGTTATCGAGACGTCATGCTTTCTCGAAACTCCTCGCTCATCAAAATAAAGCATGTAGTATGCCTGCGCCACGTCATCGCTGCCAAAAATTGCGATACCATCCGGGAATTTTGGATGATCAAGCTCTGAACGCATCATCAAAAACGCACCATCTTCAATCCACTCAAATGATACTCTGCCATGTAACTCACTATCGGGGAAATAAGGATGGATTCCAGTAGCTTGCCATTCGCCTATTAGAGGTTCGAAAAGTTTTAGAGCCGGATTAGGCTTACAGGCTTTAGCACCAATGTTGCCTGCCATAACCGATCATTCTGCCGCGTACATCAAAATGACGCCGCCGGATTGCAATGGCCGTTCTTGCAGCAGCTTTAGCCTTTGGTATGGCAAGCCGTCGCTAAACAATCGTTTGCCGGTGCCCAGAAACACCGGCGCGATGCACAAACGGTATTCATCAAACAGGCCGGCTTTCATGAGGGATTCCGACAAATTACCACTGCCAAACACAAACATATTCCCATCGCCTTGCTGTTTTAACTTGGGTATTTCAGCTACCGCGTCTTTTACTATTACAGAATTATTCCAGTCAGCGGTTTCGAGCGTGGTAGAACAGACGATCTTTTGAATTTTATTCATATACTGAGCAGTTTCGTCCTCTTCTTTGCTCCAATAGTCGGCCATTCCTGTGTATGTTTTGCCGCCAAAAACCAGCATATCGGCTGTCTTCAGCTGCTCAATACTATAAACTTCGAGCTCATCACCCCAAACAGTCTGGTGAAAGTCCAAATCCCAGGCCTTTTTACCCTCAAAATAGCCATTGAGCGTAATTACGTTCCACATAATGAGTTTTCGCATAGTTATATTATTTATCCTTTAAGTATTTTCCGGCAACACTTAATGCAAACGAGGGCAGGATGATGAAAACGGTCGCCATTAGAAGTCGCATTATAACGCGATTGAAATCTGACATGTCATTATCATTATTAGGCATCGTCAGGACTTGGATTATGCCCAAAATACCGAAAGCGATTGAAGAACCAATAAATACCCGGGTAGCTATCTTTTGCATAGGTATATCGTAACAAATTTACACAAATATTTCTGATGGTTGGCGCAGCGTTATTCGTGAAAGTGCAACAATTATAAGAGGTGCTTTAACTTACCGTTGCTAAACTTACAATCCAGCTTGAAACTGTAGGGCATTTACATGGATGCAACATATTTCGATACCTCGCTAAGAAATGCAGTCAAGTACTGATATTTCTTAGAATTATTAAAATACCTGTTTCTTAATTCCTCAACAGGAACACCTTTTTGTGGCAATCCGAACCAATCATATAGTTCACCGCAGGGCACAACAAATATTCCAAAGCTTTTTAACTTTTCTAACAGATCATTTATTTTCGTCTTGTGCGACCCCGTTAACGTAAGTGCGTTTAGACCCTTAGTGTTAGCCTCAACCCCTTTAAGCTCTTTTCTAAGTTTTTGGGTCTGAGTCTTAAGAGAGCTTGGGGCACCCACAGAGTCAATAATGCGTTCTAATACACCTCCATTCTTCTTAACTTTTAAGATTGTGTCGAAGTCCGTAATAACAGCAATTTTAGTACCAATTTGAAGGCTAAACTTTACTGAGTCTGCAATTCTATCATTGCCATCGCAATCTATTAGTCCGTACTCAATGGAATCGTCAATTAGTTTTTTACGGCGAAAGACAGCCTCGTATAGATACTTATCAGTGACACCTTCAACAAAAATAGTCGCATCGTTAAAACCCGCGCGAATTGCCTTTGTATTCTTCAGCTCTGCTGACGCTTCCCTACGCTGGGATGCGTTATAATCCACAACCTTTAAGTCTCTATTTGTACTTACCTTAATCACCGTAAAATCTTTTCTGCTATTTGCTAGCCGTTCAAGCAATTCAACATCGTGAGTTACTAAAAAGAACTGGCGTGTGGTGGACTCGTCTGCAATCAGAGTACCAATATACTTGCGCGCTGCAGGATAGATATGTGATTCCGGCTCGTCTATGAAAAGAATCTTTCGATACTTGTCTGCGAGTATTGTTAGAATACCAGCAGCTGCTCGTGTGCCATGACTTTGTAAGCTAATACGTGCGCTGTCATTTTTATCAGCGTACTCCGAATGCTTGGCAATTGTCCTCTGAACGGCTTCGTAACTACTTGATTTTGCCGAACGAGGATAGTCTATTGCGGACTTGTCTAGCAATAATATGCGGTACTGGACAAGAGAATATTGCAGAGGGACAAATTTCTTATTAAACAGTTTGCGCATATGTGTATTTAACTTATCCAAGGTACTCTTTCGGAGATAAAACGCAGTAGGTACATCAGGATTATTGACGTCTATGTTTTCGATTTGAGCAGCATCAACAAACCTGCTATCTATCCTGGCAATATGTATATGAGCTTTTTTGAATCTGATGAGCCACTCACGCTTTTGCAGTGGATTATTTCGTATGTCATCTAGCTCGTCTTGGTACATTGCCCCTTCTGGACCTTGCTCCCACTGGAGCACGTTCTTTTTTGATCGCAGCATCATATGGTCAAAACGACCTTGGCTTTGATCCTGGGACTTTTTCCATGGTTCATGGGCATCTAGCCACTCGACCACCTCGCTTGGTTCGTAAACAAAGCTATCTTTATCAGACATTTGTGGCCAAAGAGTGTTTTGCATACTGGAGTAAACGTAATCAGCCTCGCTTGTGCGGTCATAGCTATGCGTAAGTTCATGGAATAGGTCTTCGAGCAGTTTAGTCTTACCAGCATTATTAGGGCCGACAATTACGACTATATTTCGTAAGTCATGACTTTTCCCACTCACAACCAGTCTTTGCAATTTCATTATAGGTACATCATAACAAGGGCTCATTGCAATATCCACAGGCTATAACCTTCATTTCAATCTGTAAAATGGCACATTTTGTCTCGTGAGACCTAGTTCACCGGAGATAAGTTGAAACCGTGCGGCCACTCAATAAATAAAAAACTCCCGAACAAGGGAGCTTTTTTAGGTGTCATCTTGGTGCAGCAGTTGGGTAAAAGTTTACACGAAATTAATGATGAGATAACTAGATGGAGAGATATATTGGCAGCTTCTTATCAAGAGTACTTACTTAACAAGTAGGCGATGAAGTTTACACTTAACGAGCACTTGCAGCCCTAGCGGGTATACGGCCGACGAACGCGCTAGCTTGCATATCTTCAGGTATTAGTAATGCCCTGGGGTCTGCCAAGACGCTGAGGGTGACTCATGTCTTTACTGTAACTTAGCTTCGGTCTTCCCTGACAGCAGTGCCCTTTTCGGAGCCCAAACAGCAGCCTGCCCTTACGACCATTGCGGACACGAGATTCTGCGGTTATATTTAGAAATCACTCTTTAGAAATTTTCTCACTCTTCAATGGCGATGCAATGTTTTTAGATAAAAGCGCATGTATCTCCTGAGATAATGTATGTATCTCTTTAGTTAATTCGGTATTAAGCACTAGCTCTTTCTCTTGATGCTCATATTGGTGTTCGGCCTGAGCCTTATCTCGATCAGCCTGTCGATTAGCCGCCATCAGGATTAAGGGCGAGGCGTAAGCGGCCTGTGTCGAGAACACTAGATTCAACAAGATAAAAGGATACTTATCAAAGTGCACTATAAGGAAATAGCCATTACCCAGTACCCAGACAATGATGATCGCCGATTGTATAATTATGAACGCCCACGAGCCCATGCTCTTTACCACGCGGTCAGCAACCTTATCGCCGAAACCAGTACCTTCCAGATGTTTTTGATACCAGTTTTTGTAAGTCATATTGTTTGCCATCTACTGTATTCTATCAGAAATGAAAATGGCCTCTTTTATCAAAGGCCATAATGTTCACCTTGGTGCGGGTGACGGGACTCTAACCCGTGGCCTCGTCCTTGGCAAGGACGCGCTCTAAACAACTGAGCTACACCCGCATAGTTACTCGAGAGATTGTAGCAAAACTTCTTAAAAATGCAAAGAGCACAGCGCTGGGCCGTGCTCTCATTGCACTATTTATTTCTATTTAATGTTGAGATTTGCCGTTGCTAGCTACGTAGCTGACACAAGCGCCTTGGTTTTTGAAGCCATTACCATTGGCATCGGTGGCTGTCTTCCAGCCATCGTTTTTGCAGGCATCTTTATCGCTGACAGCAGCATATGGTTCGAAGTCATAGGTCGTAGTCGTGGAAGCCGTCCCGATAGTCAAGGCATCGACATTGCCGACAAATGGCACATTCCAACCACTGCCAGCCTTGATAACCACATTACCTGTACCATCAAGCACACCGATATTCGGGTAAAGAGCCTCAAGCTCTGCAAAAGTACAAGGCGAAGCTTGTGAGCAGTTGCCGCCAAACAACGTGCTCGACCTTGAGAGCCACCATTTGCCACTGGCAGCATCCCAAGTTTGCCATTGGCCATCAGTAACGGTGCCGTTCATATAAGGTTCGTATACCAGCCGCCCCTGGTAGGCAGTATTAGCATCCGTAACATCTTGGTCGACATTGAATTGCAAGGCGGGTGCAATTGTATTATTACCCTGCTGCACATATGTTGAATAAGAAACAGTCGTGAGATCAGCCAGCTTAGTACTATTAGTTGTTCCACCTAAGGCGTAACCCTGATTAACTGCGTTAACGCTCAGCTGAGCACTACCGACACCTAATGGAGGTGTACCAGGGCCGGTCACGAAGGATCCAGAGCCACCATTGCCATTGTCATCAAAGAAAGCCCAGCCTTGTGGATTGCTAGGCGACACAACAACAGTCGAAGCGGCAGCGTGAGCAGCCAGCGGCAAACCGATAGCCAGCCCCAGCGTGGCCAGTACGGCTGCACCACTGATTGTAAGTGCTCTAAATTTATTTTTGATCTTTTGGATTCCAGTTAGGTTGCTATAAACATAGCGCATAGGCACCTCCCTTAATTAGCTCTTTCAGCATACACCCATAGCTTAAGCACAACGACAGTTATAGAAGTTAGACGGGGCTTGACATCATGGTTAGCAAAGCCGGTGCGTCTTCACCTTTTACATTAATGTATCGAGCTCAGCGAAGAAATGCTGTAATGGTTCGCCGGCCAGATTGTGTTTAGCACCAGGGATGATTTTGTAGCCGGCAAAAGGCATGGTGCGGTGTGCGAAGCGGTCTTCACCTACAATCTCCTCGTCACCGGCTTCAAAGACATAGACTTGGCTGAAGCGGTCAAGCATCTTTTGATACTCCTGCTCCCACTTCAGGCCTTGTACGGAGGCAATAAACTCTTTTGATAAGTATTTAATTAAGCCGTCACTAGAAATGACTTCTTTGCCCTCAACAACATCTTCGCCATAACGGTTAACTTGTTTAGCTTCTTCATCGCCGGCTGCTGGTGTAACAAAGATGACTCTAGTCACCTTATCAAATGTTAGCTGCGACACCACGCCACAACCCATGGAATGGCCCACGACAATAATCGGCACGCCCGGATGTTCGGCAGCTGCATTGTCGATTAGATCTTGTACGCGAGCTACCATAATTTTCAGATCGTTTAGGTAACAACCAGTATCTTTGTAGGGCTGGTTTTGATCGACTAAATTAACAGCGTAATCGGCGTAATGCTCAGCGACATTATAGAAAAACTTCTCGCCATCCCAGCGACGCACGCCCTTGCCATGGGAGCAAACAATGACACCTTTGGGCTCAGCGCAATCGAAAATTTCAATTTCATATTCGCCTGCAGCATCTTTTTTGGTTATTACTTTACTACTTCGCATAGCTTCTTTCTTCTGATCGATTAATCGCCGCCGTGGGCAATAAAAATTACTTCTATAATAACGAACAGGGCGAACAGCACTGCAAGCCAGATTAAGCGAAACTTTCGATTAGGCAGCAAAGTTGCGATGATGGCACCTATGAGAGCGCCGAGTGCTAGCTTGAACATAAAATCTAAGACCTCTGGGATTACATTATAGCTGCATGACTAGCATTTTAAGCCATCAAGTGGGTAGCATAGCAATCGGCTTCCTCGTAAGCCTGAATGAGATATAGCAAATATGATAGTATCCTAAAGGAAAACATATGCGAAAACAAATAATCTACATTACTACTGTAATACCCCTGCTATGAAGGGCTTCTTAGTCGCTCAATTTATAGGGTTCATTGCCCTCGGACTCTTCATTTTAGTGTTTCAGGTTAATAAACGCCCCGCTATGCTTAAACTTTCAATGTGGGCGGCTTTCACCTATGCCATTCATTATTTCTTGTTGGGCGCTTACACGGGATCAGCCCTAAGCCTAGTAACCGCTATTCGTAACTATGCTTACTCAAAGTATGGGACGGCAAAGTATCGATCACTTTTGCCCGTGGTCTTTACTATAATTTTCATTGCTGTCGGGATAGTAACCTGGCAAGGACCCCTGAGTTTCCTGCCGCTTTGTACGTCTGTAGCGGGTGCCATTGCTTACTGGCAGTCACCTAGGGTAATTAGAGTGGTCGAGCTTCTTTCGACGCCATTGTTGTTGCTCTATAATGTTGCCTCGCATTCGTACCCAGGCATACTAATAGAGATACTATTTTTTGCCTCTACTCTTATTGGCGTTTATCGTTTTGACTTACGTCAGGCTCACCAGAAGCAGACAGCCTTGGCAAGATAACCTTTTTGGCAACTGCTATAGCATTGAGGACGCGCGGAAAGCCAGCATAAGGGATGCACTGGGTGATTGTCTCGATTATCTCCTCTGGCGTTAGGCCGACATTTAATGCACCATTTACGTGAACCTCGAGCTGATTTTCGCAGCCACCAAGTGTTGTTAGACTGGCCACTGTTATCATCTCTCGCTGCTTGAGATCGAGAACGCCACGGCTGTAGATGTCCCCGAACGCAAACTCCACAATGTAGGTGGCGATATCAGGAGCTATGTCCTGCAACGACTGTATGACTTTTTCACCGACCTCACCGTCTACCTCTGCTAATTTGCTCCAGCCTTTATCAAAACGATCTTTTTTCATAAAACCTCCTTATGCGTTACAGTAAGCAGTGTACAACTTGGAGTTAACTCTAAGTCAAACCGACTTAATGAATTACTGCAAATATGCAGCAACATGGAGGCAATTATGAACTACTCAATTGGTGCGTTTGCCAAGCGGATGGGTGTAAGCGCGGATACACTCCGCTATTACGAAAAAGAACAGCTGATTAGGCCAGAGCGGCAGCAGGGCCGGCGAGTCTATACTGAGACCGATGTGAACTGGGTCGAATTTATTATGCGGCTCAAAGAAACCGGCATGCCTATTAAACGTATAGCCGCATATGCCAAGCTGCGATATCGGGGCAAGGCTACTGTTCCAGAACGGCTGGCTATACTACGCGACCATCGGCGCTATGTCCTTGCGGAAAAACACAAAATAGAGCAAAATCTTGCGCGGCTCGATGCCAAAATTAAACTGTACAAAGCTATGCTTAATCGCTAACCTTGCTGATCAACGGGCAGGATCAGCTCAGTTGGAATGGCAGCTACTAGATGCTCCGAACAGGAACCATAGCCGTCAAATGCAGCCGTCAAGGCATACCCATTACCGAAAATTCAACGTTTCAACTTTGGTGGCTCCTCCCAGAATATAGCTTCACGCCGGGCTCGCTTTAATTCTATATGGCAGGCTCGCTCGGGTTCTGCATAGGTTTTGCTAATGCAAAACGTCGAACTGTCTGCCGCAAGTTTCGCCGTGAGTATCACCAAGTAAAAACCCGACGCAAATGTCGGGTTTTTACTTGGTGGGCCCTACCAGGGAAAACTGGAAAACTATTTTTGCTGATCTCGCCCTGCTTTGTGAGCGTTTAGAAGAGCTTGATATTGAGAAGTTTATGGAGGCGGATCATGACTGATTGTCTCCGTTCACCTCCTCTTTCGTGCTTTTCAGGGATAACCCCTAAGGAACAGGTATAAAGCAAGTTAACCGAGGAGTATAATTATGAACGATATGAGTGGCTACCAAATTACTGACGAAGTGGTTGATCGCGTGGTGCAGCTGATGCAGAAAATTGACCCTGCAAAAGCTAATCCGGCCAACTGTCGCGCCATGCTCGAATACTACCAATCGCAAGTAGTAACTGGTTTACAAGAAACTGCCCTCACTAATCCCGATGCTATCGAGGGCTTATACGAAGCCTTCGAAAATTGGCAAACGGCTAACCATTCGCACTAATCATTTTAGGACGAATGGTTATGTCGGCCTACTATCGCCGGCCACACCCCCGGCGTGCAAAACATCGTTCCAATGGCTTATCTGTTTTAGCCCTCTTGCTGGGAGTTACAGCTTACAATCATCACATTAGCATCAACCAAATCATTACGTACGGCGCTGTTGTTTGGGTAGGTTTTATAGGCATTCGTCTTATTTATAAGCGTTTCCGAAAACGATCACGATATAGCAACGTTTCGATGATGAGTGGCCTAGAATTTGAGCGCTATGTAGCTAATCTTTTGTGGCAAAAAGGATTTACGAACATTAGGCTAACCGAAAAATACGATCTCGGCGTTGATATAATCGCGCACAAAGACGGCATAGTATGGGGCGTGCAGGTTAAGCGTTGCAATGGCTTAGTCAAAGCTCACGCCGTACGCCAGGTAGTCACTGCCCTACCCTTTTATGGCTGCGATCGAGCAATGGTAATCACAAGCCGCCCGGCCATCATACTCGCCGAGAGCAATAACTGTGTTTTGTTGGATCACGTAGCGATATAAAAGTTGGTAAGTTATATAAACGCAGCTAATCATCAAACACGCCGTTCTTCTCACGTATCAAACGCGAATAGGTATCATGCCAAACCCGGTAGTGATCACAGCGAGTTACCTTACCATTAACGTTATACTTATCATGGGCTTCTACCATTGCTTGGCCAATGGGGTCTGCATGCCCCATCAGCTCGCTTGGTTTTTCTAGCCCCCTCGCCTCCTGTAAAAAGGTAATGGTGGGCACTAAAGATTCCTGAGCTTCATTCGCCCGCCAGATGTTCCTTAAGATGAACTCGTGAATCGAGCCATTGACAGGCTCACTACTAAATACCGTAGCAGTTATCCTGGGGTCAAGATGGCCCGTTAACGCATTTACCCGGTCGTTCATTACCATGGCAGGCGCATAGACATCACGGACATTTCGTGCCCGTTCAAAAAGACTTACATAGCGGGAAACCAGTGCCGGATCGCACTCACCAGACTTGAGCGTAGCCATTGTATCCTGATCGGTATTCGTGGAAAATTTTTCAGGTAGATGCGCGGGAGAATACCCCCGGATAGGCGTTCCTTAGTCATATTTTTGCTTGTTTATACTCACTTAAATAGCAGCAGAGGGCTGCCGAGCATGCATTACTTTAGTATTAGCACACACTTCAATGCCCATTACAACTAATATTATGCTTGATTAATAAACTTCCGATCAACAACATGCTTGTCGAATTCATTTAGTACAGCATCTATCTTTTCCACAGCAAAACCTAAGCATTGTTTGTTAAATATCAACCCTTATGGTTAACTATGCCTATCTAAATCAAGAATGGAAATAAAGAACATGGAGCCAAACTCTCCCATACAACCGAGCACACCAAATAACGGCGCGACACCGCCCGAACAGACACCCCAGCCTCAAACCGGGGCATCCGTATCAGTCTCACCAGTACAACCCGTACAGCCTGTTCAACCGACGGTAAGCTATATGCCGGGTAGTACAGCCGCTCCGGCTGGTCAGAGTGACCCCGGCAAGACGCTTGGCATGCTCAGTATTGCACTCTGTATATTTACCCTTATCCCGATTACCCTCGGTATCATCGGTCTCGTTAAGTCGCGGAAAGCGGGGTACAGCGGTAAGCTAGCCATGATTGGCATCACTCTTTCAACTGTACTACTGGTAGCCAGCGTGCTGTACCTTGTCTTTGGCCTGTGGCCGAACGCCAAGCAAGACTACTGTAACGCCCATCAGTCTGATACCTCGTTATGCGCGTCAAGTACATCATCTTCTAGTGATAATCAGGCTACCATTGCCACCGGAGATTCCGCTCACTATGGTGCGCTCATAAAGACCAATTCGTTTTCTAGTGCTAGCTATTCAGACCTAATAACTGCAGTCTCAAAGTTTTCTCAAACAGTGCAAAACGATAAGAATCCTGGTGATGCGCGTCAGAATATAACCATCAGTTCGCATGCAATTACTATCCTCACCTATGGTGTAGATGGCAAGTATGACAGTAATGGCAGGTTCAGCGAGTTCCTGATACCAGGCATAAATGATCCGTGCTACACGGATTTTCAGAACAATGTCAGTCTTAGGATTATATACGATCCACCAAATGGCGACGGTAATCTCGTGATGATAGAGATATTTGATAAGACAAACTGCAGCAGCTCCGACCAGTCGATGCATGGGGCAAATGGCGATATCAAGCTTGAGGATAATGCAGCATCTGTAGCAGATGATGTTCCGCAACCTACGAAGGCAGTAGCTGAAGGCGTCGCCAGCCAATTACAACAAGTGTGGGGGAGTACGCTTCTTTCCAATTAAATTTTCACCCGCACGGGCAAGGTCGTTATCCTTAGCGTAGTGAGTAGCTACTGCCTTTGGTTTATCCTGATGCTTTACGATAAGTTGGCAACTTGCTTCCTAGTTAATCGACTTATCCAATCATAATTTACAAGCACCAAGTTTGTATGCGTGACCGTTGATCTTGTAGTACAGCGAGCAGCCGTTAACGCTCTAGAAGACAGGCTAGTATGATCTGCCTACCCTTGCATATGTGGCAGCACCCGCAAAATAAATACTTTGTTTTTATCGGTAATCGTTAACATGACTGGCTTAGCAATGTAGGCTACTCGCACCATACCTCTTTCGGTGTTCACAATACTGACGTCATCCACCAGTGTGCCGCCAGGCTCCAGATTTTGCAGCTCGTCAACGAGTGCGATGAGTGGAGCGTAAAGTTTGTGGTATTTCTGTACTACCCGCGCTTCAACTATTTCTTTCGATGTTTCTTTCATGTGCTCTCCTTTACTATTACAAATTGTCATACCCTCCGGATATGATAGTAACGTACCCGTCAAACTATTACAAGTTGTAAGTGTTACATTTCGTAATATTTCATTACTCTTAGGGTAATGAGCACTCCAAAAGAAGCAGCCTACCTAAAAGCTTTCGGTAAACGACTCGCTGATGTTCGACGCAGCCGCAAGCTTACTCAAGAACAGTTAGCCGAAAAAGCCGATATTACCCCACTATCTGTCGCATATATTGAACAGGGTCGCCGCTGGCCTCGCTTGGCAACATTACAGAAGCTGGCTAAGTGTTTAGGCGTGCCGGTGAGCGAGTTGTTTAAAGGTCTGTAGCATTAGAACTATCATAAAATCGAAATGTGCGTAGTATAATCAGCATAAGCAGTTTGTTGCTCGTAATTTTACTTACAGCTCAAAGCAGGCTTTTTAAGCAGCTCGCTATATTAAACATAAAAGGATTCACAAATGGACCCCAATAATCAAACACCACAGGCTTCACAACCAGAGCAACAATCTCAATTTGTACCACCAGTAAACCAAGTTCCTACTCAGCCGACTGTTAGCGCTCCGCCAACTATGCCACCCCAGCTAGTTCCTGCTAGCCAGGACCCTGGAAAAACACTGGGCACACTCAGCGTAGCTCTTTTTTGGCTTAGCCTGATTGCAACCACCTTGGGTATTATCGGCCTTATCAAATCAAAAAAAGCAGGCTATAAAAACACTCGCGCTATCATTGGCATTATACTGTCACTTATTGTATTTATTATTAGCGCGGTAACGGTTGTAAGATTTCTTACTAGTGATAGCTTCAAGCAAGCATACTGCAAAGACTACCCAACAGATAGTACATGCAAAACCGTTACCTCCTCCACTTCTGACAGTAATTCTGCTAGCTCAAATACTGACACAAGCTTAAAGCTTTATAAAAGTACTGCTCTTGGCTTCGAACTAAAAGTACCGGCTTCATGGGAAAGTAACCAGATCCCCTATGAATCAACCACTCAAGCACTGCAGGTTCGAAGCGGCGACCCCGCTTCTGGCGGCTTACGGCGTATTGATGCTGTACTAGCGTACTGCACGCCCGCTAAACAAACGCTTACTACCGCAGCGTTTACCGCAGAATTTCAACAACTTTATGACGGTAATGTGCAATCAAAAATACAAGGTGAGACTTATCAGCCCTTTAAGAGTTTTACAGTTAATGGGTATCCCGCAGTTCAACTTGATTACAGTAATACTGAGCCGGGCGCAGAAGAGCGTCATCAAGATACTGCTTTCCTGACTAAAAATGGTACTACCATCTGTCATGTCGGAATCAGCGACACTAACTCCGAATTGCCTGGACCGGCTATTTTTGATAAGGCTGATGAAATAGTCGGCTCATTTAAACTGCTGTAAATTGAATTAGCGGCATGCTATAGCTGGCAGGCATCCAGCATATAGGTTGCATTTTTAATTTTGTAATACACTGAACATCCGTCTTGCGCGATTTTATAGTCTACCGAGCCCTCGGTCCAAACACCTTGCTGAGGATCCTTGGGATGTCCGCCGCAGGCGGGCTCCGTATTGTCAATTTCCGGGGTGAGATGCACCCATGCCTGCGCAGTACCGTCATAAATGTAAAGACCCTTAGATGACGAGCTCACGCCACCTTGAGCGCATAGATAAATGTAGAAGTGGCGATTGACTACCGTATTCAAGGCACTAGGATCACAGTTATCTTGAAGGCAAAAGGTCTTTTTTATGTGTACGTCTTTAGTAATGGGGTAGCCTGCCGCTGGATTTTTTGCCGGTGTTACATCATCAGCCACCGAGAAGGTGCTATTGAAGCGAAACACTGAGTCCGCATTACCGCCGTACGTTTCGCCTCGAACTTTATCATATAATATGGGTCGTGTGCCTTGAGAGATGTCCAGGCCAAGCTGTTCGCTAGCGGTCCTCATTTTGTCAGTCAGAACATCGAGATCGGTACGCTTATTGTAGCAAAAGACAGATTGCCCCGTAACAGTGCAGTAATGATTTGCAACCTCTTCACGTAAATATTTATTGGTGGCGAGATTGTTTCCGCTCGTTAGCTGAATAGTGTCTGACGGTTCATGGCTTTGCTCAATAGGTGACAACTTCTGATATTCATTTTGAGTAACTGGAGTTGGAGAATAATTATTGAGGCCTGTATAGTTGGCATTGCTTACTTGATTGTACTCGGCCGAAGTTATTTGCCTGGCATTCTTAAAGTGTGGCAAATCCTTGGAGGCGGTGCCATGCGCAAGCCATGAGACAAGCAACCAGATGATAAGAACACCTACACCAAGGACTACTACAGCGCCTATTGAACCTACGATCCACCAGATCTTTTTACTAGGTTTAGGGGGTGGTATTTGCGGCGGCAAAGTAGCTGGCTGTATTGGGCCGCCTGTCGTCATCATTAAATTTGGATTCTGAGTTGGCTGCATTCTATGTTGCTCGTATTATAATTTTTGTTCTCTTACAGAGCAAGCCAGCAAAAGATTTATTGATGTGGTGCCAGTCTAGGAACGAGAGCCATAGCACAAAGGCTATTTTCCTGGTGAAAATAGCCCAGCTTCCAAAAGCAGGCTTTCGGAAGCTACAAAATTTTATCCAGAGATACCGGCTTACCTGGCTCAGTTACGCGTGTCCATATCTTATCTTGCGTGCTCATTGCTCCCATTACTGCCTGTAGCGTGCTGTTAGCCCAAGTAATATCATCTTCATCAAGGTAGGCTTCTCGCAATTCTTTGGCAATCCGCCTGGTGACTTGCTTCTGTCGGCGCTGGGATTCAAGAATAAAGAGTAGTGCTGGTGGGTTGTCATCGGGCCATTCGCGATCGTCATAGTAGGTAGCGTACTTCTTTATTCTGCGGATAATAACAAATAGCGGAACATCATCTGTGAAAATATCTATAAAATAGCGCCGGGGTTTAGTTTTGGATTTGGGATTAGTCATTAAAGTAAAGGCATCCGGTAGTGGCTGTGGCATGTAGTCGTACGCCTGGAGACTGATTTTGGGATAAAATCTACCTTCTGTATAGAGCCTACGGAACATTAGATAGAGATCTAGCACGTGTTTGCTCTGCCTCAGAAACTGCTCACTGGCGGTTTTGTCTTTGTAGCGGTTCTTAATGGCTTGATCAGTAATTGGTTCCGGGCTATCTTTAGCCCGCTTCGACTGCAGTAACTTGGCGCCTTTAGGCAGTAAGTAGTACTCTGCCCGCCTGCCTTGGAGCTTATATGTCTTGTCGTAACGCTGCCCAATGTAGCCTTGCACCAGTAATATATCCAACCGCTTCTGTACCGCTCTACCATCTGTCTTACCAAAGTATCTAGCTAACTGGTCATTAGTGCTAAACCTATATTTATATAACAATTCTAATACAGCTAACTGAGCACTATTTAATGGTCGTCTATGTGCTGCGTCTGTCACCTATACCTACACTCGTTTACTCTCTGCTCTATATTTACATAGAAAAAGAGGGAGAAAGAAAAGAAAGAGTATAAAGGAGTTAGGAAAAGTAATATAAGTTATACGCCGATGTAGCATTTTAAACTTGCTTTAGATATTACGTTTTGTTATAGTTATAAGTATAACAGATTGTAATAGTATGGAGGGTAAAATGGGCCGAACGAAAGGTGCGCTTAACAGGCAGAATAAGCTACCGACTGCCTATACCTTGAGCAACGAAGATCGCCTAAAACTTATCGCTAACCTGCTCATTGAGATCATCAGCGAGGAGCTATGCACGAACAATTAGCTCGGCGCAACGCGGTTATCGCTATTCGGGTCTCTTCGGACAAGCAATTCCAAGAAGGCGACTCACCGGAAGCCCAGCGCGAGCAGTTAAAGCGGCTGGCCGCTTCGCTGAACGCCAGTATCAAGAAAACCTTTATCTTTGCCGAATCAGGCGCTAAAGCCGATCAGCCCATGCAAGCCGCCATTGATTACTGCCGCGAGCCCAGCAACAACATACAGCTATTTCTCATTAAATCAATTGATCGCTTTACGCGCGGAGGCGCCGATTTTTACGGGCCGCTTAAGAAGCAGCTGGACGAGATCGGCGTCAGCTTAATTGATAATTACGGCATCATTAGCCAGCAGCGCGTTAACACGCTTGAGCACCTGGGCGTCAAATATAACTGGAGCGAGTACTCGCCAAGTCAGAAAACCGAATACCTGGAAGCCGAGCGCGCCAAGGATGAACTGCGTGATCCTCACTCGGATGGTCGGTGCTGAAGTACGGTACACACGCCTTGGCTACTGGATGCGCCAAGCGCCCTACGGCTTTACGAGCGAAAAGGTTGAAACGCGGAACGGCAAGCGTGTCATTTTGAAAGAACACCCTATTGAAGGGCCACTGCTCAAACGAATCTTTGAACTACGGGCAGCTGGCGTCCTGCATGACAAAGAAATTATTGATGAGGTTAATCACCTCGGCTTTAAAACCCGGCTGCATTACGTACGCAGTAAATATGACCGTACCAAAGTTATTAGCAAGCGCGGCGGCAACCCGCTTGATAAAGACGCTATGGATTTGCTGCTGCGTAATCCAATTTATGCAGGCGTTAATAATGAAAAGTGGACGCAAGGCCAGCCAGTACGAACGGTCTTCCCCGGTCTAGTGGGCATCGAGACGTTTAATAAAGCTAACCGCGGCAAGATTGCCATTATTGATGAAGGCGGCACGCTTACCATTACTAGTGAGATGGCACCACCCCATCAGGTCAATAAGGGTATTCGCAACGCCGAGTTCCCTTACCGCAAGTTTGTGGGCTGCTCCAAGTGCGGCCAGCCCATGTACGGCAGTTCTTCACGTGGCTGCAACGGTACGCGCTACCCTGCGTATCACTGCGATAAAGGCCACTACTTCCGTGTGCCCAAACAAGAGCTGGAAGATACCATTGTGGCCTTTGTGCAGCGTATTACGATGCCCAAGGAACAGATTGATTTAATTGCTAATCTAGTCATGACCGAGTGGCAAGCCCGTCAGCAAGCTACTGAAGATGATGTAGCCCATTTTGACGAGCAGATTGCGGCTTTAGAGCTTGAGGTTGAGGCTGGCATGCAGAAAATCAAATACTTGGAGTCTGAGTCAGTTATTCGCTTCATGGAGAAAGACCTACTAGGTATTGAGCAGAAAATAAAGCAGCTGCAAGTCGAACGCGACAAAAAGACCACACGAAGCCCTATTAACATGAAGCAAGTTGTTGAGAGGGTAGTCTATTTTCTGGAAAACCTGGATAAACTGCTGCTAAAACAGATTGATCCGGTTAAAAAAGCGCAGTTTTTCAGTGTCTTTTTTAGCCGCATTCCAAGATATGAAGAATTAAAAACTGGAACTGAAAATGGCGCTTTACTAACAGGGGTCAGCAAGCTATTTCGACTTGCTGACCCCAAATTACCTGGTTTGGTGGCTCCTCCCAGACTCGAACTGGGGACACAAGGCTCTTCAGGCCTCTGCTCTACCAACTGAGCTAAAGAGCCACAAACATGAGACACCATCTGCGCCGCCCCAACGGCGAAGCCGTTAGGGACCCTCGGGCCACGGTTTCTCATCGCTGCCCGGCTTCTCGCTGAGAGGCCGGGGCTGCTCTTCCTTTTCCTGCTTTCAGGGCTAGAAGAGGCTTGAGACTCTGTTATTTTACAGATTAGAGAGTTATTTAGCAACTAGGGCCAGATTTGATCGACGTAGTTTAGGACTCCCGCTTCGTCTAAACCGAACTGTAGCCGGAGGAATTGTTCTTTGGTTACAAATTTGGCGGACAGGAGATCTTTATCGTACGTTTTGAGGTTGGTCACCGCTGCGCTGACTGGCAGGGCTATGCAAACTTTGTAGTAGCCTCTTTTGTGAAGGTTAGGATAGACAGCTAGTACTGGACCGATAGCGCCTATTTCCAGTCTTAGTTCTTCCATAAGCTCACGCCGGAGACAATTTTCAAGCGTTTCGCCGTGCTCCCAGCCACCACCAGGCAGCTCCCACTCATTATCAGTGTTTTTAAAAACTAGTAGCTGCTGTTGGTCATTAAAAATAAGCGCCTTCACTGACACGCGGTAAAAAGCACTCATCACATAAGGATCAGGGGTTGTCATATTAGCTTACCGCTGTACCGAATGCATGGCCGATAGCGTAGGTAATAGCCATGGCTAAAGCGCCGCCGATTACCACCCGCAGCATGGCTCGACGTCGTGAAGCACCACCAGCCATAGCACTAAAGTAACCGGTGAGCAATAAGGCGATGGTAACGGCTATAAAAGTCGTAGCGAAGCGCAGATGTGAGGCAGCCAGGATAATACTGAGCAGCGGAATTAAAGCACCGATGGTAAATGACACCAACGAAGCAATGGCTGCTTGCCAAGGGTTGGTGAGAGCTTCCTGATCAATATTTAACTCGACATCCAAATGTGCGGCAAGAGCGTCATGCTTGGTTAATTCTTTGGCAACTTGCAGTGCAGTTTTACGGCTAACTCCCTTTGACTCGTAAAGGCCGGCTAGCTCCTCTAACTCATCTGCCGGTTTAGTAGTAAGCTCCCAGGCTTCATGATGAATGTAAGCGCGCTCGGTATCGCGCTGCGTGCTAACAGAAACGTATTCACCGACACCCATCGAGAGAGCGCCGGCTACCAAACCGGCCAAGCCAGCCGTAAAAATCGTGCCGCGATTGTTGGTGGCGCCGGCAACGCCAAGGACGATACTAGCCACCGATACGATGCCATCATTGGCTCCAAGTACAGCTGCCCGCAGGCGGTTTAGATTGGTGCTGGCACCGCGCGTATGGGCATCGCTATCACTGTGCTGACGATTACTTTCGAGCAATCCCACGTGACTTACTGCTCCTTACTCATGAAATCTTTGATGCTTTTGACCGTATCCATAAACTGCGCCGGGAAAACAATGGTGCTATTCTTTTCGACCGCAATGTCGCTCAGCACCTGCAGATTACGCAGCTGCAACGCAATGGGGTGCGCAGCGATAATATCAGCAGCTTCGCCTAATTTGGCCGCACTAAGTTGCTCACCTTCCGCTGCAATCACTTTCGCTCGCTTTTCACGCTCCGCTTCGGCTTGCTTGGCCATGGCCCGTTGCATGGTGTCGGGCAGTTGAATATCTTTCACTTCCACGGTACTCACCAAGACACCCCACTTCTCAGTAGCCGCCTCAAGCACCAGTTTGATTTTTTCGTTAATGGCAGTGGTCTCGCTTAAAACCTCATCGAGCGCACTCTGGCCAACAATATTACGTACGGTGGTCTGGGCAATCTGATAAGTTGCCGACACGACATTTTGTATTTCTACGACTGATTTAATGGGGTCGACAACCTGATAGTAGGCCACCGCCGAAACATCAATCGATACATTATCTTTGGTGATAATTTTTTGGCTATCGACCGGCAATGTTATGATTTGCATACTGACTTTGCGCATCCGGTCAATGATGGGAATAATCAACCGCAAGCCCGGCTGCTTGACACCTTCGCGCACTTTACCAAGCCGGAATACTACGCCGCGCTCATACTGATTAATAATACGTACACCGTTCGCGATGATGATCAGCACCACAATCGCAATAATAATTGCCGCAACACTCATAGCCTCTCCCCGTTATACCTCTATTGTACGTCGAGTTTTCCGGAACGCAAGCACTGGCGTTGAAATCCCCCTCTTCCTCTGTTATACTCATCAAGTTCGAAACCAATTGACCAAACCAAGGAGCGAAGTCGACTGTTTGGGCAATTGAAAGGAGCAGCGTAGCCGTCAGTCGAAGCTTTTGCCGAATAGGCAAAACGAGACCGAGGCGCAGGCTGCGACGCGGGGCTGTAGCTCAGTTGGCTAGAGCGCTTCCATGGCATGGAAGAGGTCCAGGGTTCGAGTCCCTGTAGCTCCACCAAGTATTGATTCAAGATTATGCCATCTTTATTTAAACGAAATTTACCTCCTGGAAAACTCCATGACTATGTGCAGGAGTTATTTGATGGCAACCTTACTCATGCTGAGGCCGTTTACACTATGCCGCACCATAAGTTATGCGACGCATGTGATGGCACTACATTTTTGCTTCGCAAGCCGGCTATCGCCCGCGTCATAAAAGGCTACCTCGACGGTAGTGTAAGCCAGACTCAAGCCAATAGATGGGCGGCTTTTATGGAAGACGGAAAGTCCCCCGATTCAACCAGAGAAAAACGGCGACAGTATGACGGTACTCGCTACGAAAGACCGCTTGCCTGTGAATACGAGCCCGACGATGACATACTTATTGAATCTGTTAGAAGTTTGCGATGGGTAGGAACCGATCAAGACGAGGTAATTGATGAGGCGAGAGCAGCCGAATTGCTAAAAGGCCTTGAACAATGATTCTCTAAAGTAAAAGTAGTAGGAATATATGATAACTAAGCCAACCCGCGAACAAGCAATTCAGATGGCTCGTGACTTGATCGACGGGCGAAAAACGACCGCAGAGGTGTGGGAGTGGGTTACTTTGCTTTACTCTGATAACCGATTAATGGATACACTTGAAGTCGAGGACCCTCTCCTCAAAGAATTTATCAGCACTTTAGGAATGGCAGATTTACTAGACCCTACGACTAGCTCTAAGCTGTATGGCAAGGAAGATTACGTCAGTTGGCTAGAAGACTTCTTGAGCGAATTATCCCAAGGCGAACCAAATACGAAGAAATGATGAAACGTCACACACGTAAAATACCTTGGTCATACAACCTCGCAGTAGAGCTGGCGGTACGTATACAAGACACACTAGAGACTAATGAAGATTACCCGCCATATGAGTACCTGCCCGAGGCAGTCACTATAGTTGACCGTCTCTTTCATGATGGCCAAGAAACCGACATTGCAACTTTGGTGGCTACTGTTATGAGCGAGGCCCTTGAGTACAATTATTCACCTGATAACTTTCGAGAGCTAGTACCTTTTATGCAACAGCGGCTGAAATGGCTGCAAAAATATTCTGTCGACTAGCATTAATGAGTGCAGGCTGATCAAAGTTTTTTGTGGCCTAAGCGTAAATTCGATTGCTAATGCCTGTTCTGATACTCATGCGCCAAAGCCTGGGCTTTGCCGCTAAGTAAAAAACACCAGTTGAATGGTGCTTCTTACTGATTCATGCGCGCCCACCCGTGGCGCGGGCGCAAATATTTGTTTTGAATGTTTGTTTCACACGCCAGATGCGCACGAATTATTTTAAGCATAACAAGCTTAACCAAATTGTCAAGAGGTTCTACCGATTTTCGAAGCCTGTCATTCCCGACTGGATCGGGAATCCAGAAATAATACAGAACAAGCGGTTTCTGTCTGGATCCTCGCTTTCGCGAGGATGACAGTAAGGCCTTGAGAGCCAAATAAGTTAGTTCAAGCTGGTTTTACTGAACTGCTCGCCGGTGCTCAAGGTGGCAGTCAGTTTGTAGGCGGTACATGATGTATGGCTATTATCGCAAGTTGTGGTAAATGTCGGGTTAGCGCCGACCTGATAGGCATATTGATGCTTCAATGGAGCCGGTGCAAAGCTGGTTCCAGTGCCATCCGGGTCTTTCAGTACCGCCAGGTCAAGCCCCGGCAAGTTGCTGCTGATCCAGGTACTATCGTTGAGTTGTGCCAGTGAAGGATACTTATTGTTGGCTGCAAAATATGCCTCTAATTGAGCTTGCAGCGCCCGAATGTCCGTTTGCCGCTCGGTGTCTTTGCTTTTATCTTGAACCTGAGCCAACTGGCTGCTAATGCTAGTGTTGTGGGTCAATTTGAGATAATCTGCCCATTGTAAATCGGCCTTAGGCTTGGCGGGCACTTTCGTAGTATTAAATTGACCGTATGCCAGTGTCACCTCACCCTCAATATCGGCTTTTAGTAAGCGGTGACTGATTTTTGATATGTAAAGCTTACTGTATAGATTGCTGGTATCGACCGGTGCATCCTCGCTGCCTTCATTAGCAAAGCCGGTGATGGCGGCAATTTTTTGGTTCAAGGCCTTTAATTTGTCGACGTTTATCGTCACCGGATATACGAATACGGCCTGGCTATCGTATGAAGCGGAGGTGACTTTATGGCTGTCGTAACTGTAGATGTGCTGACTGATGATGTAATCGACAAGTGACTGACGCTGGGCGGCAGTGAAGTTGCCTAGTACGTACTCGCCGTAAAATTGAGCACGCGGATCATAGAACAGATCTAATGAGCTCTCGGCATTAGCCGGCAACGCGCCATTGTTACGCACTTGAATCCATTTATTAGCAGTTGCGGAGTTAGTAGTGTCGGACTTTAGATTTATAAGTGTGTTTTGCACGTCGCCGTAGCCTTCAAAATTGCCGGTAAGCCCTACGTCTGTCAAATTTAAACTGCTTTTGATACGTGGGTTGCGGATATCCGAAACATCGAAAGTCATCGTCGCCTTATAATTGCCCTGCGTCGATGTTTGGGTGAAAGAACGCGTGCTCAAGGCGTTCATCAGCGAAGCCTGGAACACTTTAGCGGGTGTTTGAACAGTGAGCAACGATAGGCCAACAGCCACCAGCGTACCCAGTACCAATAAGACGGCAGCGGTTACGTACAATGGCATAAGTAACTTGTGACGGTGCTTGGGCAGCTGCGTGCTGACCGCTGACGGCCGAGGAGCTTGCCCGTCAGAGACAAACGGTTGTGGCGGCATCGGGGACGGAGAGGTCGGGAGCATCACCGGCTGGGGCGGTAATTGATTGTTTTGCGGTTCCATATATTTTGCTTATGTTTAGCTTGATTCAGCGTATCATTTTGCCAATCGCTGCGCTAGCTTCGTTTATTTTTAATGTGCTCGTTAATTTCTTGCAATTCGGTGGTCAGGACGTCATAAATAGTGTCACTTTTGAGCTTGGCTTCGGTGTCATTAAACCAGATTGAAATCCAATTATAGCCGGCAACGGTGTCATTTTCCTCATGCGTCCAACGCAAATCAGGTTCAGCCGACAAGATTGCTTCGGCACGCGTTACTGCCGGGCTATAAAAGTCCACATGGTCGAGCCCAACGCTGTCCGTAGAAGCGGGGCGACGTTCCATGAGCTTAATAACCTCGATGCCGCCAGCTAGAGTAGTATTACGCAGGTGCAGTTTGGCAATCCAGCGCTGGTTCATCCACTTCTCAACCGTCATGTCACAATGCTCACGCAATTCTTCATAGAGTTTTACGTAATCGTGATGGTCGCTCACCTTCCAGCCAACCGTTACCGGCTTCAGACTTTGGAAGAATTCTTGATTTTGGGTTTGAGCGACAAGTTGCTCCCATTTTTCCAAATAAGTTTTGAGCGCTTGATTGTACATTTCGAACATAGCTACCTCTTTAATGTTCCCTGGAATCAAAGGCGTATTCGAGAATGTCAAAGTCAGGGTGACGCAGTTCGACTAATGATTGCCCCCGGCCACTCATGATCTGCTCAGCATCAGGATAGTCCGCAATATTTGCCAGCAAAGCTTGGTAGTCAGGTATCGGATAGTCGGCATAGCCTACCTGCGGACGAGTTGGATCGGGCTTACGGACACCTAAAAATTTAATAACCTGGCCGCCGACTTCCATATTTACATCAACATAGGTGGTTGATTCGTGAGTGAAGCGCGAAATCGGACCGAGAGCCTTAATAGCCCCAAGTACAAAATCGTGTTCTTCCTCGCTCTGGGCAAATATACACAAGGTATCGATCGGCAATGAACGCCCGAATACTGCCTGGGCCAGCGGTCCGCTCAGCCGGGCGATGTATTCCCAGGCGGTTTCCAGGCTCTCGTCATCTAAGATCGCAGCGCGTTGTTCGGTACTCATGCCATTCCTAAAATTTTAAGTAATTCGGCCTCATCGATCCGTTTGGTGCCAAGCTTTTCGGCTTTTTTGAGCTTACTGGCGCCTACATTGGCCCCGACCACCAGATAATCGGTGTCTTTGCCGACCGATGATTGGAATGTGCCACCCAGCGCCCGGATCTTTTCGGCAGCGGCATCGCGGCTCATGCTCTCTAAGCTGCCGGTGACCACGAAGTTCTGGCCGCTCAGTTTGCCGCCCACCTGTTTGACCGGCTCGGGCCAGACGCCTTCAGCCTTAAATTTAGTCAGTAGCTTTTGGTTGCGCGGCTCGCTGAAGTACTCGGCGACAGACTCAGCTACCACATCGCCAATACCTTCCACGTTTGCTAGATCGTCAATTTTAGCCTCGCTTAACTTCTCTAAACTGCGAAATTCATTAGCCAAATCAATTGCCGTCTGCGTGCCGATGTGACGAATGCCGAGGGCGTAAATGAAGCGGGCTAGCGGCGGGTTTTTCTTGGCCTGAATGGCTTTGACCAGCTTGGTGGCCGAGATTTCGGCGAAGCGTTCCAACTCCATCACCTGCTCTTTGGCAAGCTGGTAAATATCGGCGGGGTCGTTCACCAGTCCAGCGTTCAATAGAGCTATCACATTTTTCTCACCTAGGCCTTCAATATCGAGCGCCGCTTTGGAAGCGAAGTGCTCGATACGCTTCCAGGCCCGCGATGGACAGGCTTCGTTCGGGCAGCGCCAAGCGGCGTCCTCAGCCTTAAGCTTAACAAGTTTAGTATTACATTCCGGGCAGAGCGTTGGCATAGCAAATGGTTTTTCTGAGCCGTCGCGCAACGTCACCAGCGGCTCAACAACTTCAGGGATAATATCGCCCGCTTTGTGTACGATCACCGTATCGCCAACCCGAATATCTTTGCGATGCACTTCACTTTCGTTGTGCAAGGTGGCCATCTGCACAGTACTGCCGGCTACTACTACGGCTTCCAGCATGGCGACCGGCGTGGCCACACCGGTGCGGCCGATGGAAACGAAAATATCTTTAACCTTAGTAGTTGCCTGTTCGGCGGCGTATTTGTAGGCCACGGCGGCGCGCGGCGCTTTGCCGACATAGCCCAGCC
>Ga0157372_10000382_pt1 | contig 49048 bp, 21 predicted proteins | sample C55metaG_FD_115307 | JGI IMG/M metagenome (GOLD analysis project Ga0157372, IMG submission 115307) | Corn rhizosphere microbial communities from Kellogg Biological Station, Michigan, USA - C5-5 metaG | ecosystem: Host-associated > Plants > Roots > Rhizosphere > Soil | place: USA: Michigan...
CTGAACGATGCTTTTAAACCCGGTACGCCGCCAATGTCGGCCACTATTGATAATTACCTGTTGCCAAAATCGTTGCCTGAGATCTTTATGGCGGGCGAACAGGCTAAAGTTCCTTTGTTAGTGGGCTGGAACTCGGCCGAAGTGCCATTCCAGTTCATGATGCGCGGCGATGCGCCAACGCTTGAAAATTATACCAAAACGCTGAAACAATTATATGGCGACAGGGCAGAGGAAGCATTGAAACTATACCCGGCTGCCAATGACGGGGAAGTGATCAAAGTTGCAACGGACCTATCAAGCGACAGGTTCATTGTATACAGCACCTGGAAATGGGCCGACCTGCAGGTACAAACAGGAGGGAAGCCGGTTTACCGGTACCTGTTTTCACGGGTGCGCCCGGCCATGGTAGCTTCTATGGGGAATGCCACCCCGGGGCTTGCCGGTGGTGTGGTTAAGGGCGACGCCGCAAAACCCGCCCCGAAAATGCCACCGCCGGTGGGTGCTGCACATGCTTCAGAAATTGAATATGCCATGGGAAACCTGGCCGGGAATAAAACCTACGCCTGGACACCCGATGACTTTAAAGTATCTGAAACCATGGAAAACTACTTTGCCAACTTCATAAAAACAGCCAACCCTAACGGTGCAGGCTTGCCAAAATGGTCGGCAATTAAGGATAACAATAATGTTAAGTTCATGAATATCGATGTTAAAAGCGAGGAAATGCCGGAGGTTAACCGTGCGCGTTACCTGTTTTTGGATAAAGATTACATGAAATAAGAAATAAGATTTTTTCAGACAAATGGCTGGCTCCTGTGAATTTGCGCAGGGGCCTTTTTTGTAGATCAATATCATTACATTTATATAATGAAATTTAGCCCGGTAAAAAGCGTGTTATCCAAATGGTTGTTAACAGCCATTATAATGCTTGGCTTTTTTACTTTTTCCGGTCTTACTATCCAAACCACAAATAAGGCAGCTCTGCCCGATACAACTTTGGTTGCCGGTTTTGTAAACAGGGTCTCAAAATCATTATCATATAAAGCTGCTCTTAAAGCGGCTAAGCGGAATAATTGTTCAACTTTAATTTCCGGGGATATCAGTCTGCCCGCGTTATGCTTTTTGCATAGCCTGGAAGCCGATATGAGCATTAAGCAAACTTCGAAATTGTTTATACCAGGCAAGCTCGTTAAACGCGCTCTTTTCAACAAAGTCTTCAATCTCAATTTAGGAGATGACGATAATCCCCTTATAGGATAATCCTTCCTTACTGATTATCCAATGTGGTAATCATTTCCATTTTAATTATTTAGGGACAAACCCTAAAAGGATAATACCTGTCGTTTATTTTCTGAGATCGAAATGAAAAGACTTAAAAAGTTCATAAGGATTTGCGGGCTTATATTGTTTATGGCATTGGCCACTGCCGGGATAGGTATATTGGGTGTGGCGCCCACTTTAACTAAAGACAGAAAGCTGTTTGTTGATATGTACCCCAAAACAGAATTTGTAGAAAAAGCCGAAACCGACCAAACGCGTAGCAGATAACTTATTTTAACATGAAGTTGATTGCGGCATGAATACCTTGTTAATAGTTATCTTTGCCCTATGAACTATTTTGAATTTTACGGCATCCCTGAATCTTTTAAGGTTGACCAGGCGCTGCTTAAGAAAAAGTTTTACGAGCTGAGCAAGCTTTACCATCCCGATTTTTATGCCAATGAGGATGAAACCAGGCAGCAGGAAATCCTGGAGCTATCTACCCTAAATAACAAGGCTTACCATGCGCTTGGTGACCCGGCAAAGCGCATGGAATACATTTTAAAACTACATGACCTGGTATCTGAAGGGTCAAAACCACAATTGCCTGCAGATTTTTTAATGGAAATGATGGATATTAATGAACGCCTTATGGAGGTTGATGATGCAACGCACCTGGCTGCCATAACCGCAGAAACACTTGCTATTGAAGGGGATATGAATGAAGAGCTGGCGAAGTTGACAAAAGACTATGAACAGTTGGACGATACCGCGAAGGAAAGCCGCCGGATAGAAATTGCAAATATTTACTATAAACAAAAATATCTGTTGCGAATTAAGGAGAGTTTATCTACATTTGCAGCCCGCTTGTAAGGAAAGACACTTACAACATGCCCAGCTGGCGGAATTGGTAGACGCGCTGGTCTCAAACACCTGTGGGAAACCGTGCCGGTTCGACTCCGGCGCTGGGTACATTTTTAGGCAAGTTGTCAACTTTGTTGGCAACTTTTTTTATGGGATAAATTTTAAACCTAAACCGGCAAGAGAAAATATAGGTTTAGTTGAACAAATTCAGGCATTCTCATTCAAAGCTTGAAAGATTCTGATCATTTTTTTACCGTCGTCTGCAAAAGTTATTCTATAGAGAAGTGGTATCGGAGTTTTAGAGGGTAATCGGCTTTTTCTCGAAAATTATCTTTATTAATTGATACGGATTGATAACAAATTGATAATCAGAGATTGTTTTTTGTTGTGGTTAAAATGTTCATTTGTTAGGCACTTCCAATTGTGCCTACAAACCAATTACCAATTATTAAATCATTTAATGATGAAGAAAACAATCCTCATGATCCTGACGCTGTGCGTCATTGTTTTTTCCTGCAAAAAGAATGCGGAAATCAAATCCCACGACTTAAAAACCGATTTTAATCCCGGTAAAGCTAACAAGTCATTCTCGGTAAGCGCCACAGCCAAAGCGCCCCTTTACTGGAATCCTTATGAATACAATATTGTTCATGACAGTTATATCCCGGAAAATGAGTGGCAGGCCAATATTGATTGGGTAAATACCAATCTGAAATCATACGGTTATAATATGGTGTGTATTGATGGCTGGGGCGATGACGGATCATACAATGCCGACGGTTACCGCACCAAGCATGCCAGCCAATGGGCGCATGATTATGCCTACTGGTCAGGCTATCTCCAGCAGCGGGGCATGACGTTGGGTATGTACAATAACCCATTATGGGTTAATAAGGCCGCTGCCGACGCGGGTGTGAAAGTTAAAGGGACAACTATTCCTTTGTCCAGCCTGATCAATACCGGTGAGAATTCTACATGGTTTAATTGGGTACAGGTAAATAATCCGGGAGCCGAACAATACGTAAAAGGCTATATCCAGTATTATGCTGATATGGGTGTGAAATATCTGCGGGTTGATTTTTTATCTTGGTTTGAAACAGGTCAGGATCAAAACCTGGGCAGGGTAGGCCCCAGCCGACCTAAGGCAGATTATGAAAAAGCGCTGAACTGGATGAAGCAGGCCTGCGACTCAAATGGGATATTTTTGAGTCTGGTAATGCCGAACCTGAAAAACGAAGGTGAGCTGGAAAAAGTGTACGGTAACATGATCAGGATAAATGATGATGCGGGCTTTGATGCCGGATGGGGACGTTTTAACAGCCTGAACCGTGGTACAAGAACGGTAGACGTATGGTCGCAGTATGACAATGCTTTTGATGGATATACCTATTGGTCAAAACTGTCAGGACGGGGCAGCCTGATCCTCGATGGTGATTTTATCAGGCTTAATAAGTTTGCCAATGATGATGAAAAGAAGACGGTGATTTCTTTAAACCTGATGGCAGGGGGGCCGGTATCAGTCGCAGACCAGTATAACTCAATAGGCAGTAACTTATGGTTATATCAAAACGCCGAAATTCTTGCCCTTAATCAGGACGGCTTTGTAGGTAAACCAATTAGCAACGACCCTACTAACGTGTCAAGCCAGGTATGGAAAGGACAGATGAGCAATGGCGACTGGTTGGTAGGCCTATTCAACCGCGAGGATAACGCCCAAACGCGGAGTCTTAATTTTACGACTGATTTAGGTATAACCGGTAACGCAGCTGTGAGGGATCTGTGGCTGCACAGTAATTTAGGCTCGATGGGTATGTATTCGGCCAGCGTACCTGCGCACGGTTGCGTTATTCTGAAAATCGTGCCTGAAATAGTTTCTGGCGGAGTTTACAAGATCGTTAACCGCAATAGCAATAAGGCGCTTGATGTTTACCAACAGTCTACTGCCGATGGTGCTGTTATTCATCAATGGGATTATCTTAATGCAAACAGCCAACAGTGGAAGCTTACCGGTGCGGGCAATGGTTATTTCACCCTCACTAATATAAACAGCAATAAAAACCTGGACGTTTATCAACAAGGGACTGCCGATGACACGCAGATACACCAATGGACGGCTTCGAATGTTAATAGCCAAAAATGGACGCTTGTAAGTGTTGGATCGGGATATTACAAAATAGTAAACCTCAACAGCGGGAAGGTGCTTGATGTATACGGCGCTTCAACTGCCAACGGAGGCCTGGTTAAGCAGTTTACCTATACTGGTGGTAATAACCAGCAATGGGTTGTTACGAGGTTACAATAGACTACCTTTTTGCAGATACCGCCGGATTTTTTCCGGTGGTATCCTTTTTTATCTTTATTGATCGCATTTTAATTTGTTAACATATACAGAAGGACTGACACCAAATTGCCGCTGAAAATCACGTGAAAAATTGGTAGGCAAGCTATAACCGATCATATTGGCTACCTCATTTATTTTAAGGTCACCTTCGGCAAGCAGTTCCGCACCTTTTTTTAAACGCGAAAGGTTGATAAGCTCATTTGGCGTCATATCCGATATCCCTTTGATCTTGCGGTAAAGCGTTGGCCTGCTCATGTTCATCATGTTTGATAGCTGGTCTACGTCAAGGTCCATATCGGTAATGTTATCATAAATCACCTTATTTAGCCGGTCCAGGAAATCCTTATCGGCTTTTGAAACCGCTATGCCTTTGATATGCGTAAGTGGCGACCCCGCGAAATATCGCTTCATCATGTTGCGGTTCATCAGCAGGTTGCTCATTTGTGCCTGAAGGTGCTCAAATGCAAAAGGCTTTTCGATGTAGGCGTCTGCGCCAACTTCCAGACCTTCGATTTTTGAGTTAAGGGAGTTTTTTGCCGTAAGCAGAATAATTGGGATATGACTGTATTCAAGGTCGGTTTTAAGCTTCCGGCACAACTCGATACCATCCATCACCGGCATCATGATATCGCTGATCACCAGGTGGATATTCTCCTTTTTTAGTATTTCAATGGTTTCGGTCCCGTTATAGGCTTTAAATATACGGTAGGTAGTTGCCAGCTCACGTTGTAGGTAATTGATGATCTCCTTGTTATCCTCAACCAGCAAAACAGATGGCTTATCTTTTTCGTTTTTTTGATCGTTTACCATAAGCTCTTCGGTTGGTAAGGTAACCGATTCATCGGCCATTTCAAGGTTGATCTCTGTTTCCTGGTGGATAGGCAGCGATAGCAGGAAAATATTCTGGCTGTTCATCGAGGGCTTTAATTCAAGGGTGCCTTGGTGCAGCAAAGTTAATGAGCGGGCCAGGGGCAGGCCAATTCCGGTACCGGCCTCTTTTTCGGTTTCTTTAATACGATAAAAAGGTTCAAATATCTTTTCTTTCAACTCTTCGGGAACCAGGAAACCATCATTGCGAACTTCAATCCTAAACATTTCGTCTTCACTGCTAAAGGGCAAAAGCTTGATCGCTACGGTAGCCGAAGCGTATTTAATGGCATTATTGAACAGGTTGCCCAGTATCTTTTTCAAAGCCTCATGATCAACAAAAGCGTGCAATGTTATCCTCGGCAGTTCAAGCCTATAACTTATTTCCTTTAATTCGGCCGCAGGCTTAAAAGTGTTATATACCTCTTCAAGCAACTCGTTAATATCAGCTTTAGAAAAATTAAGGCTGAACTTGTTGGCTTCGGCTTTTCGGAAATCGAGTAGTTGATTGGTCAAGCCGATCAACCTGTTGGTATTTTTCTTTATCATGGCAAGGTTCTCCATCGTTTCGGGGTGATTAATTTCGCTGCTTATCAGTTTGTCAAGGGGCATTTTTATCAGGGTGAGGGGGGTACGGATCTCATGGGCTACGTTGGTAAAAAACTCGATCTTGGCATTATAGATCTCCCGCTCGGTATTGATCTCGATAGTTTCGATACGCCGTTTATTTTTTTCGCTCACGGCCAAATGGTAGTAGCGCACAATTGTTGTTACAATACCCGCTATTACCAACAGGTAAATTGTATAAGCCCAGGAGGTAGCCCAAAGCGGCGGCATAATATGGATTGATAGCTGCACAACCCTGTTATTCCAAACCCCTTCGCTATTGGCGCCTTTTAAGTTAAAAACATAATTACCGGCGGGTAGTTTGGTATAATATATTTTGCGGTTGTTTTTAAACGTTACCCAGGTTTTATCAATACCATCCATTTTGTATGAATACTCGTTCATTTCCGGAATCACAAAGCTAAGAGAAGCTACATCCAGGCTAATATTTGAGCTGTTGTAAGGCAAGGTAATTGAGGGGGTATAAGTAATGGATCGGTTAAGTGCAGAATTAGCACTGCCAACAGTTACATCGGCGTTATTAACCTGTAAACCGGTAATATAAACCGGCGGCACATAGGGGTTCCTGACAAACTTTGAAGGATCAAAACTTACCATCCCCTTAACCGTGCCAAAATACATGGTGCCATCGGCATCACGGAATGACGAGTTATAATTGAACTGCTCCGTTGGCAAACCGTTAACCGTATGATAATTGCTGAATGTGTTATTTTCCGGATCAAACCTGGCGAGGCCTTTCGCCGTCGAAATCCATAATTTGCCATTTTTATCTTCCTGTATCCTGAATACCTGGTTATCCGGCAGACCGTTTTCGGTGGTGTAGTTTTTTATCCCGCCTGTTTTGGCATCAAACCTGCTTAAGCCGCCTTCAGTACAAAACCATTTGTTATTGCGGCTATCAATAAACAGGCCATTCACATAATCGTTTAAAATAGTGTTAGTCGCACCTGCCCGCGAACTGATATGGCCGCTTTTACCACTCGCAGTATTTAGATAGTATACGCCGCCGCCATAAGTACTTACCCATAACGTACCATCGTTTTCTTCATGAATGGATTGGATATGATCGGCAAAAAACGGCATCGCGCTAAAAGTATCGTCAGGCCGGTTATAGCTAAACAGCCCATTCCAGGTACCAACAAGCAACTCTCCCTTACGGGTTTTATAAAGAGTGACTATAAAACCGCTGCTGAACGATTTATTGTTTTGCGCCGAGCTGTAATGCTTGATGATTCGCTCTGTGTGCAGATCCATAACATCGAGCCCATGTTCATATGTGCCTATCCAAAGGCGGTCACCGTCGGCCACCAGGCCGTGGATATTGCGGTAAGCCAAGCTGCCGGGCGATTTGCCGGGCATAAAGTGCTTTACGATACCGGTTTTTAAATCTATTTTGTTTAACCCGGCGTCTTCAGTGCCAACCCACAAATTGCCAAATTGATCTTTGGTTATTTCATGCACTATATTGCCGCTAAGGCTGTTTACGCCAGGCTCGGGGAAGTACTTTTTAAAATTATTGTACTGACCGGGGTAGTAATTTACCCCGCCAAAATAAGTACCTATCCAGGTACCGCCTTCGCGATCTTTGTAAATGGCTGAAATGATATTATCGGTGATAGAATAGGGGTTGCTGTATTGTTTTTGTACAACAGTAGTCCGGTTGTTCTTTTTATCAAATATGTAAAGCCCGTTTTCTGTTCCTAACCAGTAGGTATCATCATTTTGATGAAAAATAACATGTACATGGATATCACCTGATTTATATTGGTCATTCAGCGCGTTAGCAATACTGTTGTTCCGGTAGTTGAATAAAACCACCTGGTTCATGGTGCCGATGATCAAAGCAGTATCACCAACAGGGAAAATTTCTTGAACAGTAGAAAATTTGCGCCCCTTGTTAGCGCTTGACAAATCGTATGATGCCAATTGCCTGCCTCCAGCATTGAAGTGTTTAACAAAGCCCTGATTAGTAGCCGTCCATAACGAGCCATCCTTGGCCATGCTCATCGTTACTGTGAGATCGTTTTTTTGCGGGTATGCTGTCAATATGTTGGTATGCTCATCATACAGGTATAGATTAAGGTTCGATATGATCCAGATATGATGCTGTTTATCACCGGCAATATATCTTACCTCGCCGGGTGGGATAAGTTTAAACGGCTTGAATTTTTCAGTAATCGGATCGAAAATATAGATCCCCTTATAAGTACCGACCCAAAGTTTTTCGGTACTGTCTTCATATAAGCTAAAAATAGAGTTACTTCCTATGCTGGTGGTGTCGCCTAATTTGTTGCCAAACAACCTGAACACGTTACCGTCAAATCGGTTAAGGCCATTACGGCTACCATACCACATAAAGCCTTTCTTATCCTGCAAAATGCTGGTAATGGTATTGCTGGATAAACCGTTTTGAACCTGGTAATTTTTAAAATAGTACGTTGCCTGCTGGCTGCGGGCCACAGTAAAACAAAGGATCTGAAACAGGAGGATAAAAGCTTTTTTCAAAATCAAATTATAGTTCAGTAGTTATCAAGGGTACCGCATTTCTGGCTACACGATCAATAAAAGGTTAAACTGGTCATGTAAATATAGCGACATTGCTTGTTTGATATTTCCTGATTTAAACTTTGATACATTTTGAATTTAAATTGAAATGCTGTGATTGCAGCCATGGGTGGCAAAGCACTTACTTAGTGCCAGTTTAAGGCTGCCAGTATCAGCCTGAGCATAAACCAAAAAACAAAACCAATTAGTATGAAGAGAATTTTACATCACACCTTTTTTACGCTTTAAATAAGCCAGTTTAACAACCGATTAAAAAGGCCTCTAATGCCTTTAAAAATAACCTAAAATACCATTTATGAAATTTCGTTTACGAAACTTATATGTTGGCTTGTGCCCTAAAGCTTTAGCCTTCCAACTTATAGCGGCCTGTCTGCTACCCGCTTTTTCAAACGCGGCCACCAATAAAGCACCGACAGCCATAAACGCGGCACAAGCTATACCGGTAGCAGGTAAGGTTACCGATGCCGCCGGCCCAATGCCTGGTGTTGCTGTTACCGAAAAAGGTACGTCAAACGGTACACTTACCGATGCCGCGGGTAACTACAAACTTAATGTTAAAAATCGCAATGCCGTACTGGTATTCAGTTTTGTTGGGTACGTTACCCGTGAGGTAGTGCTGGCCGGTCAGGCGACACTTGATGTAGTTCTGACCGAAAATGTTAAAGCCCTCAATGAGGTAGTGGTGGGAGGTTATGGCACCCAGAAAAAGAAAGATGTTACCGGTGCTGTAACTTCGGTAAATGTAAAAGAAATTGCGGGTCAGCCGGTGCCGGATATTGGCCAGGCCATTGAAGGCCGTGCGGCAGGTGTGCAGGCGGTAACTTCCGGGGCGCCGGGCAGTAACGTTACGCTGAGGGTGCGGGGCGTCGGTACCATTAATAACAGCGTCCCGCTATTGGTTATTGATGGCGTACCTACCGATGTGCCCCTCAATACCCTTAACCCCGATGATATAGCTTCGCTGGATGTGCTGAAAGACGCCTCGGCTTCGGCTATTTATGGCTCACGTGGTGCCAATGGCGTGGTGCTAATCACCACAAAAAAAGGTTCGGCAGGTGCAAGCCACCTTAATGTTAATGCCTTTGCCGGGGTACAGCAGGCAACTAACCTGGTAAAACTATTAAATGCAAGCCAATTTGCCCAACTCAATAACGAGCTGCTTGCCAATAACAATCAATCAACCAACCCTGCTTACGCCGATCCTGCTTCATTAGGGACGGGTACCAATTGGTTAAACGCCTTGTTCACCAAGGCGCCCATTCAAAATTATACGCTATCCTATTCGGGAGGGACGGAAAAATCCGACTACTATGTATCGGGTAGTATCCTTAATCAAAAAGGAATTGTAACAAGTACCGCTTACCGCAGGTATACCCTGCAATTCAACGGTAACGATAAGGTGCTTAAATGGTTGAAGTTTGGCCATAACCTTACCTTAAACCACGATGAAAAACCAAGTGGCTCTTACGATATCCGCGCTACCATGGCCGCCAATCCTGCGCAACCAGTTTACAATGCCGATGGCAGCTACTCCGGGCCGGTTGGTCAGCCGCAGTTTTATGGTGATGTGAAAAACCCTATCGCTACAGCAAAGCTGGTTCAAAATAACACTGAAGGTTATAATGTGCTGGGTTCCGTTTTTGCAGAGGCTACCATTATTCCCTGCTTAACCTTTAAAAGCACCGCGGGTATTCAGGCTTCATTTTTTAACAGCCGTACCTGGTCGCCAAAATATAATTACCAGCCGATACCGCAGCCAAATTCTTACCTGGCCGAGCAGTATAACAAAAGCATTACCTACACCTGGGACAATTTCCTTACCTACGATAAATATTTTGGCGAAGACCATCACCTCACAGTATTAGCCGGTACCGATGCACAAACCAACAGCTACCATTTTGCAGGCGGCAATGTAAGTGGTTTTGCAAGCGATGTTACCCAGCAGTTTAATAACGGAACATTGAACCCGGTACTTAATGGCGATGGCTCGGAATGGGCTTTGCTCTCGTATGTTGGCCGTGTCAATTATGCTTATAAAGACAGGTATTTGTTAGCCGCTACCATCAGGCGCGATGGCTCATCACGCTTTGGCGATAATAATAAATATGGTACTTTCCCTTCGGGTTCAATAGCATGGCGTGTATCGCAGGAGCCGTTCTTTAAAAAAGTCACTTTTTTTGATGACTTGAAATTGAGGGCCGGTTACGGTACTACAGGTAACCAGAATATCGGTAATTACTCCTTCGCTTCTGTACTCACGTCAGCTGTTTACAATTTTAACGGAACTGTTGTGCCGGCACAGATCGCTTTAAATGCGGCTAACCCTAACCTAAGATGGGAAACGGTTAAGCAAAGCAATATCGGTTTGGATGCCACTTTTTTTAAACAGCGTATTACGGTAAATATCGACGCTTATATCAAAAAGACTACCGGAATGCTGGTGCCGGTTAATTTGCCTATTTCAACCGGCTATTCCGGGGCCGCGCCGCCAACCAATGCAGGTGATGTAGAAAATAGGGGTATCGAATTTTCGGTTACATCCAAAAACATGACCGGTAAATTCAACTGGACAACCAGTGCCAATATCTCCTTCAACCAAAATAAGATAACCGCCCTCAGCGATAATACGTCAATTTTTGGCGGTAATATTGGCCTTAATGGTAACATCAATATCAATGCCGTCGGCAGGCCAATTAACAACTTTTATGGTTTTGTAACACAGGGTATTTTTCAAACACAGTTTGATGTAGACGCGCATGCCTCGCAGCAAACCGGCGCCGATCCGTACAACCGTACCTCGCCGGGCGACATCAGGTTTAAAGACCTTAACAACGATGGCGTGATCAACGACGCCGACCGGACCTTTATAGGCAACCCGAACCCTAAATTCATCTATGCCATGAACAACACCTTCAGTTATGCGGGCTTTGACCTGAGCATATTTTTACAGGGTGTATATGGCAATACAATATTTAACGCCAATAATGTGTACCAGGAAAGCATGGCCGTTGCGCAAAATCAAACCATCAGGGTTTTAGGTAGATGGGAAGGGCCGGGTACAAGCAATGCCATGCCGAGGGCTATTTATAACGACCCCAATAAAAACTCCCGCATCTCCGACCGTTTTGTGGAGGATGGCTCATACCTGCGGATAAAAACGGCCACATTAGGTTATACACTGCCGAAGGAGCTCATTAAAAAAGCAGGCTTTAATAATGCCCACCTTTACGTTACCGGGCAAAACCTGTTCACTTTTGCCAAATACACCGGTTTCGACCCTGAAGTGGGCAGCAACGGTATCGACTTCAGCGTGTACCCCGTTACGCGTACCATCAGCTTAGGTATCAATTTAACACTTTAACTTTTAAGGCATTAAATAATGAAAATCAATAAATATATTATCGCTTTAGTGCTTACTACCACCTTTGTAGGTTGTAAAAAAGATTTTTTAGATAAAGCACCGCTTGATTCTGTAAACACTGCCAATTATTATAAAACAGCCGAAGACGCTGTGAATGCGGTTAATGCCGCATACCAGCCCTTACAGCGCCCCAAATTGTACAATTTCAGGATCTGGACCACCGATATCATGGCCGGTAACAGTGTAACAGGTGCCGGTGGCGGCACCGACGGGATTGAAACCCAGGACGAACAAAACTTTGTAACCACATCGGCCAATGCCGGTGTACTTGATGTTTACCGCGGACCGGCACCAGGTATTTTACAATGCAATATTGTTTTACAAAAAGTACCTGCCATTAACATGGACGAAACCCTGAAAAACCGCGTGCTTGGCGAAGCTAAATTTTTACGTGCGCTTTATTATTTCAACCTCGTTCGTTTATTTGGCGATGTACCGCTGATAACCAAACCACAGGTGGTAGGGGACGACCTGAAGGTAAAACGCGCGCCTAAAGCCGATGTTTATGCCCTCATTATCCAGGATCTTAATGATGCGATAACCGTGTTGCCTGCGGCGAGTAGCTATGGCGGGACCGATATCGGGCGTGCATCAAAAGGCGCAGCCACAGGTTTGCTGGCCAAGGTGTATTTAACTTTGGGTGATTACAAAAAAACGGTCGATCTATGTAAACAGGTAACGGCATTGGGCTATTCACTCAACGCCAGTTATGCCGATAACTTTTCTGCAACAAAAAAGAATACCGGCGAATCATTATTTGAGGTGCAATATAGCGGCGCTACCACTTATGGCTTTTTTGATGATTTTAACCAGGCATCGTGGACCAGCACCTTTACGGGGCCGCGCAATTCGGATTTTGTTGGAGGCGCTTATGGATGGGACCAACCAACGCAGGAGTTTGTAAACGATTATGAAAGCGGCGATCTGCGCAAGGATTTAACCGTATTATACCCAGGTTGCCCTGCTTTTGATGGTAAAACCTATTTGGCATCATATTCCACAACAGGCTTTAACCTACGCAAGTTCCTGGTGCCTAAATCCATTTCGCCCGATTATAATACCAGTCCGGCAGATTTCCCGGTTTTGCGTTATGCGGATGTATTACTGATGCAGGCCGAAGCCATGAACGAGCTTGGTCAGTCAGGTGCCGAAGTACCTTTAAACATGGTGCGTAACCGTGCCGGTTTGGCAAGCACCACAAGTGGTTTATCAAAAGATGCGTTCCGTACCAAAGTACTGCATGAGCGCCGCATGGAACTTGCATTTGAGGGCCAGCGCTGGTTTGACCTGATCAGGGTTAACAACGGGCAATATGGATTGGATTTCCTGCATTCGATAGGGAAGGTAAATGCCACGGCCAAGTTCCTGCTTTTACCCATACCGCAGCAGGAAATAGATGCTAATCCAAATCTTACACAAAATCCGGGTTATTAATTTATCACAACACAGGTCATCAAAAAATGAAAGCTTTAAATTTTAATGGTGTTTATACACCTGGATCAAAATATATAAAACCCACATGGTTAGGGCTAATGATGTTATCCTTCATGTCCCTCTTTACTTTTTCATGTAAAAAGGATGTAATAACAGCTAAGGTAACGTCAACTCCTGTATTGGCGGCTTCATCCAATTCGGTGGTGCTTACGCGGGATAATGCCGCGAAGCCTGCCCTCACTTTAACCTGGTCGGCAGCTAACGTACAGAGTATGCAGGGTTCGGTAACCTACTTTTTGCAGTGGGATATAAAAGGGAACAACTTTGCCAACGAGGCTACTGTTAAATTAGGAAAAGACACGCTAACCAAAGCCTATACACAGGAGGCGCTGAACGATATGTTTATTACGCTGCCTGTGGCTACGGCTACTACGGTGGAAATGCGTTTGGTTACAGCTACGTCGGATGGTTCGGTATCACCGTTTAACTCTAACGTTGTTGCGCTTACTGTAACTACCTATTCAAAAACGATCCCGCCTCCTTACAGCCAGTTATGGATGGTAGGCGATGCAGCACCCAAAGGCTGGGATATCAGCAATGCCACACCTATGGTTCAGGATGGTAATGATCCGTACCTGTTCACCTATACAGGAGTATTGGTTGCCGGTGAATTTAAGATTGCTACTGTTAAGGATTTTGGCGGCGCGTTTTATCGCCCGCTGGCCAATCACCCCGCACTTACCGAAACCGCGGTGCAGGTAAGCAGCGGTGATCCGGATAACAAATGGCAAATAAGCGCCGCGCAGGCCGGTAATTATAAAATTACGCTTAACCTGCATACCAATATCATCAATATCGTCAATACTGATCCGCCGAAGGCCCCCTTTAGCCAGTTATGGTTATTGGGAGATGCTACCCCCGGTGGCTGGAGCCTCGACGCTGCAACCCCATTAATCGTTGACGCGAACGATCCATTCATATTTACCTGGACCGGCCCGCTTACAACAGGCGACTTTAAAATAGCTACTGCCAAAGATTTTAATGCGCCGTTTTACCGGCCAACTACAAACGCGCCTGATCTGTCGGCTACCGCAGTACAGCTCAATGCCGGCGATCCGGATAACAAATGGCACATTACTACAGGCAGCACTTATAAAATAACCCTGAATTTGCATACAAAGAGTATCGGTATCGTCAATACGGTTGTTGCTACTCCGCCTTATACTGCCTTATGGATCATCGGTGATGCCTCGCCAGGTGGCTGGAGTTTGGATGCCGCCACACCAATGGTAAAAAGTGCTACCGATCCCTTTGTATTCAGCTGGACAGGGCCTTTAGTAGCCGGGGAGTTCAAGATAGCTACAGCTAAGGATTTTGGCGCCAAGTTTTATCGCCCGGTAACTGATCATCCCGCGCTATCTGCTACAACTGTTCAGCTAAGTGCCGGCGATCCGGATAATAAATGGATAGTTACGGCCTCAGCCGCCGGCAACTATAAAATAACGCTCAATATGAAAGACTTGAGCGTGGCTATTGTAAAACAATAATCAATTGAAAACAGGAAATAAAATATTTGAAATGAAAATATATAGTGCAGGTGCAATGATGATGCTGGCAGCTATTAGCTGTGGCTGCAAAAAGAACAAGCTGGTTGATAATACGGGCTTAATAAAAACAATAACCACAACTAACTTTGCCGGTATCAGTACCGATAAAGCTTTTTATAAACCCGGAGACGAGGTTATTTTTACTCTTGATAAGGCCTTGCCCGCGACCGCGAAAGTGAGGTATAAACAATCGGGCAGCGTTATACAATCCGGAACGGTAACGTCTACATCGTGGAAGTGGACAGCGCCCGCGCCGGATTTTACCGGTTATATGGTTGAGTTGTTTGATACAGTGAACGGCCAGGAAAAGATTTACGGAACTATTGCCGTAGATGTATCGTCGGACCCGGCGCGCTTTCCGCGAAATGGATTTTTATCCGCCTATGGTAAACTGAGCGATGGCGATATTAAAACAGTGATGAGTTCATTAAACCGTTACCATATGAACTATGTGCAGTTTCAGGATTGGGAGTATAAACACCATGAGCCACTGGCCGGGACTATTGCCAAACCCGATGCCAGCTGGAAAGATATCGCTAACCGGGATAATTATTCTACAACTGTTCAGGGTTATATTACGGCCGCACACGGTTACAACATGAAAACCCTGCATTATAACCTCGCGTATGGATCATTGAACGATGCCGCTGCTGATGGCGTAAACGAGCAATGGTACTTGTTTGATGATGCAACCCATACTAAAAAGGAAGTAGCTACACTGCCGCAGCCGCCTTTTAAAAGCGATCTTTATATTATGGATCCCTCAAATACCGGCTGGCAGCAATACTTAGCGGGTAAAACCAATGAGATGTACAAGGTATTTAATTTTGATGGTTACCAAATAGATCAGTTGGGTAACCGGGATAAAACGTTGTATAACTATGCGGGTGGAACAGTGGATCTGCCAACAGCCTTTAATTCCTTTATAAAAGCGATGAAAGTGGCATCACCAACCAAAAGTTTGGTAATGAATGCGGTAACACAATACGGTCAACCGCAAATTGCCGATGCCCCGGTTGATTTTCTGTATTCGGAAGTATGGGCGCCGAACGAGGGGTATAAAGATCTGGCCGACATTATTAAAAGTAACGACGCCCTCACCGGCGGTGCCAAAAAGACCGTTCTTGCCGCATATATGGATTACGACCTGGCGGGCAGCCCCGGTTATTTTAGTACCCCTGGTGTTTTATTTACCGACGCGGTGATCTTTGCACACGGCGGCTCGCACCTGGAATTAGGCGAACATATGCTGGGCAAAGAGTATTTTCCCAATAACAACCTGCAAATGCGCGACGACCTGAAAGCCGCAATGATTAGCTATTATGATTTTTTAACAGCTTACGAAAATTTGCTTCGTGATGGGGGGACATTTAACAACCCGGCCATTACCCCGGGTGATAGCCAAACCAAACTCAATAACTTTCCGCCGCAAACGGGGCAGGTATCGGTTATCGGCAAAGATTTGGGCAATAAACAGATTATACATCTTATTAACTTTGCCAATGCCTCAAGTTTCGATTGGCGCGACCGCAACGGTACACGGGCCGTTCCGCATCCGGTTAGTAATGGCCGCTTTAATTTTACCGCAGCCAAAACCGTCAAAAAGATCTGGGTTGCATCGCCGGATATCGACGGAGGTGCATCGAAGGACGTTGCGTATACACAATCGGGCAATGCTGTTACCTTTACATTGCCAATGTTGAAATATTGGGATATGGTGGTGGTTGAATATCAATAACAAGATAGTTCTATTTACTCTTTTTATTCCGCCGGGCATGGCTTATTGCCCCGGCGGAATACTGTTTTATAATCAAAATATCTTTTAATGAAAAATTCTGTTTCAGTAATTCTTAGCTTATTGCTTAGCGCCGGTTATGTGAGCGCGCAAAGTGGTAAACCAATTTATACTTCAGATGCTTATACCATTTATCCGGATAGGGTAGTACAGGGCAAGTACACAGCAATAGCGGCATCAGCAACCGATCTGCAATCCAACTATCAAAGCCCGGCCAATCTGTTTAAAAGCCCCATGGTTGACTTTAAATTTAGCATTAACGGCAAGGATAATGAAATGCCCTCCGGCAACGATCATCATTTTATTTGCTCAGGTTCTGAAAATGCAACCCCGCTTATCAGGTTTGGGCAGCCTGATGTTAATAAAAAAAGCACACCGGCAGGTCTTTATCTGAAACCATCTTCACAATTTAAGATCCGTGTGGATATGCGCGATGTATTGGACGCTTTTAGAACGAAGGGTTATTACACCTGTTTTAATGGCGACAAGATCTACAAAGACGATTTTAAAGGTTTGTTTGTAGCAGGAAGTACCGCCCCCCTGATTTGGGATTTTAACAATCTGATCAATCATCCCGAACTGGAACTAAAGGATCCCGATGGTGATGGCATTTACGAAACCACACTTATTTTGAATAAACCGGGTGATGCCAATAACACAGCTTCATTATGGAAATTGAGTAAAGATATAAGCGCTTTTCCTCAATATCGTTCAGGTTATTTGTTATCCGATGCAATCTATAATCTTGCTTTAGAGGAAATGCAGAATGCTGTTGAGCCCGACAGTACGTTTAGGACAGGCAAGGAGTGGAGCGGTGTATGGACACGGGATATCAGTTACAGCATTATTCTTTCCATGGCGGTTTTGCAACCCAAAGTAGCCATGTATAGCCTCATGAAGAAGGTACAGAACGGCCGTATTATACAGGATACCGGTACGGGCGGGGCTTACCCGGTATCGTCCGACAGGATGATCTGGGCTGTTGCCGCCTGGGAGGTTTACAAGGTAACCGGCGACAGAAAGTGGCTGGAAAAGGTATACCCGATCATTAAAAAATCAGCGGCCGATGATGCTTATAACGTGTATGACAGACAAACCGGTCTTGTCAGGGGTGAATCGTCGTTTTTAGACTGGCGCGAAGAAACTTACGCTAAATGGATGCAACCGGCCGATATTTATGAGTCTGAATGTTTAGGCACCAGTGTCGTGCATTTTCAGGTTAACAAGGTTTTGGCTGCTATGGCTGGCTTAATGGGGGATCATAAAGCTGTTTCGGGCTATCTTCAACAGGCTGATTTAATAAAAAAAGGCCTCAATAGTTTATGGTTGCCAGGTAAGGGTTACTATGGCCAATATCTTTATGGCAGAAACAATAAAATTATATCGCCCCGGTCTGAAGCATTGGGCGAAGCTTTGGCTGTGTTATTTGATGCCGCGGATGCTGGTAAACAACAATCTGTTGTTGACAACACTCCGGTAAACGAATTTGGTATCCCATGTATTTACCCGCAAATACCCAATATTTTACCATATCACAATAACGCTGTATGGCCCTTTGTTGAAAGTTATTGGGCAATGGCATCGGCAAAGGCGGGTAATGAAACATCGCTTTTGCGGGCTATTGTTGCTATTTACCGCCCGGCCGCGCTTTGGCTTACCAATAAAGAAAATTTTGTTGCCAGCGATGGCGATTTCGCCGGTACCCAGATTAACAGCAGTAATATGCTGTGGAGCCTGTCGGGCAATATTGCTTTGGTATACAAAGTTCTGTTTGGTATTCATTATAGCGAAAACAGTTTGGAGTTTACGCCATTTGTGCCTAAAGCTTTGGCTGGCGAGCGTTCATTACATCATTTTAAATACCGTGATGCCGTATTGGATATTAAAATGAGTGGCTACGGTAACCAAATAAAAAGCATAAGCCTTGACGGAAGGAATATGAGCAGGGCCTTACTTCCGGCAGATCTGAAAGGAAGCCACCAGGTAGGCATAGTTCTCGCCAACAATACAGTCTCCGGAAAAAGCAATCTGGTGCCGGGATATACCGCGCCGGAAACACCTGTAGTTACCTATGCTAAAAAAAAGCTGTCTTGGTTAAAAACGAAAAATGCAGTGAGTTATCGGGTTATCAAGAATGGGCAACCGATTGGGCTGACCAAATCATCAACCTTTAATATAATTGCCGGGAAGTACGCCGAATACCAGGTTGTTGCGGTAGATGCCAAAGGAGTAAGCTCATTCGCAAGCGAACCTGTTTCCGTAATTCCGGCAACGGCGCAGCAAATCATTGAAGCTGAAACGATCACCGGAAAATCAGAACTTCCTTACCAGGGTTTTACAGGCTGTGGTTTTGTTGAGGTCAGTAAAACCACGATTACCAAATTGGATATACCGGTAAATATTGTTAGGACTGATACCTATATTATCGATTTGCGATATGCTAACGGCAACGGGCCTATCAATACCGAAAATAAATGCGCCATACGCACATTAACTGTGGATGATAGTTTTGCGGGTACCATTGTATTGCCCCAACGCGGGAAAGGTGAATGGAGCAATTGGGGGTACAGCAATGGCATAAAACTTAAATTAAGTAAGGGTAAGCACATTGTATCGCTTTATTTTAAAAACGCCAACGAGAACATGAACATCAACATTAACCAGGCAATGTTAGATCATTTTAGGTTGATAAGGGCTGGCGACAATTGATACCTTTTGATTTTAAATTGATATGGTGCGATCACTTGCTCATTAAACAATTTGCGTTATTTGAATAGTGCTTAAGTGAGATTGAGCATTTTAGTTATATACGTTACCCAATAATGGTCTCCTGATGTCAGGCAAACGCGTTATTGGGTGACGTTTTTTAAAATTTGAAGATTATCCGCTTTTCCTGCTGTTGGTAAATATACGCTTAGTTGTTTCACTAATCCATAAGAGTACCAATGTCTTATTAAATAAATGGTTGCAATTTATAATCCCAATTTGCTATGCAAAAGCACAAGCTTGGCAACCAATATAACGGTAGGGTAATGTTTAAAATGAGGCTTAAGGTGTTTAACAGCCAGCGAGATTTGGTTTTCGACCGCCCGTTTCGAAATAGACAGGCGCTCGGCGATCTCGGCGTTGCTTAACTGATTTACCCTGCTCAACAGGAATATTTCTTTGCAGCGTGGAGGTAGTTTATCAAGCAGCTTATCCAGATTGGTGCTAAGTTGGTTAACTTCAATACTGCTTTCGGCATTGTTGTATACAACCGTTAAATCATCCAGCTTTTCATAATCTTCAACATATTTTACCGGCGATGTATTGCTTGCTTTTATAGCGTTATATACGCGGTACCGGGCGGCAGCGTTTAGGTAATTTTTAAATGTGATAATGTTGAGCACATCCCGCTTTTCCCAGATATTAATAAAAATATCGTTTACAATGGACATGCAGGTATCTGTATCATGCAAATAAGAAAATGCTTTTTTATAAACCAACTCCCAGTAACGATCATAAAGCAGAGTAAACGCCTTCTTGTCGTTACGTTTTACCGCGGCAAATAAATTTTCATCTGATTGTTTCGTGTAGTTCATTTAAAAAGATCCCGATCTGAGCTTGAACCATGCAAGGTAATAACAAAGTTTTATTGTTGAGGGATAGTTGGCGGCTCGATATCGATTGTATGATAAAATCTAAAAAAAATAAAAAAAGTATGTGAGTTATTACCGCGAAAGTTGTCTATACCGATAACCGTTATAGCTATGTTATACAAAGAGTTTGTTGAATTATACGAGCGTTGCACGTTGGGCAATTGTACGCCCCAGGAGCAAAAATTATTTGAAGAATATCGTGATAACTTCGATTTATCGGATATGCCATGGACATCAGATTTTGGCAATAAAGCAGAAATTGAGCAACGCCTGAAAACAGATTTGCATAACAGGCTATTTAAAAACCAGGTAAAACATCTTATCCCGGTAGGCTGGTGGGCAGCTGCCGCAGCTGTGGTTTTTGTTCTTGGTGGCCTATTATTTGCCAATGGGTATTTCAATAGCAACACTAAGCCTTACCAATTAGCATCAGATAAAAATATTATTAAACCAGGTGGCAATAAAGCTACGCTAACGCTTGCCGATGGAAAGCAAATTGCCCTTGATGGTTTGCGCAAAGGAAAATTGTTTACACTTAATGATGTTACCGTCAATAATGATGTAGATAGCAGTATAACCTATCAAAAAACTGCCTCTCAAATTACCGGCAAATCGCAGCCCTACAATGTATTGTCAACGCCTCGCGGCGGTAAGTATCAAATAACACTGGCCGATGGTAGCAAGATTTGGCTTAATGCAGGTAGTACTATTAAGTTTCCGGTAGATTTTACAAGTGATGAAAGAGCCGTTGAGTTATCCGGCGAGGCATACTTTGAAGTGGCTCATGATGCTATGAGACCCTTTAAAGTAACCAGTGCCGGTCAGGTAGTACAGGTGTTGGGTACGCATTTCGATATCAATGCTTATCCTGATGAAGCTGCGGTTAAAACAACCCTGCTTCAAGGCAGCGTTAAAGTTTATCGAAAAAATCAAACAGCTATCACACAGGAAATCATTATAAAACCAAACGAGCAGGCCGTTTTTAAAAGCGATAAGCTATCAAAAACAACGGTAGATGCCGACGAATTTGTGGCCTGGAAAAATGGCGTGATCTTGTTTAAGAATGCCGATATCCACGATGTGATGAGCAAAATTGCCAGGTGGTACAATGTTGAGATAGAATACCAGGGGCAAATAGGCAACGATACCTACAACGGAGAAATTCCGAGAAACGCGGCTTTTTCTGAAGTGATCAAAATACTCAAACTAGATGATATCAATGTGAAATCAAGCGGACGAAAACTTATAGTTTCTCAATAGCGGCCCTACATCATCCTATAAAAATTATAAAACCAATAACCAGTTATTAACCTAAAAACCATTTTACGATGAAGAAAAAAGATACTTAAAAAAGCTCCCATCAAAATCTCATTCAAAAAAAATGCCGGAAGTGCTTCCAACACCACCGGCAGGTTCCGCTTGCGCGGTAGTTTCTGGATCAGAGATTATAAGAAACCGTCGAAGTTTACTTTTTAACCAAACCAAAAACCTAACGAAACTATGAAAATTAATCTACGTAGTTCGAAAAACTGCGAATTTCTGTTTTTAAGTAGAAGAATATTTTTAGTGATGAAGCTAATTATTTTGTTAACGATTGCTTTTACTTTCCAGGTTAAAGCAGATGTTTTCGCCCAGAAGATCACCTTGTCTGAAAACGGGGTATCGCTCGAAAAAGTATTAAAGGATATCAATAAGCAAAGCGGCTATACTTTCTTTTATAAGAATAAGCTGCTGCAAAACTCTCCCTCGGTATCTATTAACGTTAAAGATGCCGATATTAAAGATGTGCTTGATGTATTATTGAAAGGCCAGGCGCTGTCATACAGCTTTGCCGAAAAAACCATCGTTATTAAAGGCAACGGAGAATCCAATGATTCGGATGCCGGTAAAAAGGTGGCTGCAGCAAACATTGATGTTAAAGGTACCGTAGTGGATGAAGCAGGCAGGCCATTGCCCGGTGCATCGGTAAAAATTAAGGGCACAGCGCAGGGAATGACCACGAACGAAAAAGGTGAGTTTGCCTTTAAAAATATCTCCGATAACAGTACGCTGGTTATATCATTTATTGGCTACACAACCAAAGAAGTTCAGGCCGCGAAAGATTTGGGCGTTATCGGCCTTGTACCCGGCACCGGCCTGCAGGAAATTGTGGTAGTAGGTTACGGAACGCAGCGCAAAGAACGTGTTACCGGTTCGATAGTATCAGTAGGTACTAAAGAACTGCAGCAAAGCCCGGTTGCTAATTTAAGCAATGCGCTGGCCGGCCGCTTACCTGGTTTATTAACGGTTCAAAACAGTGGTGAACCGGGGGCTGATGGTTCATACTTGAATATCAGGGGCTTTGGTACTACCAATAATTCGGCCCCGTTGGTATTGGTGGATGGGATTCAGAGGGATTTTAGCGGCCTGGATGCTAATGAGGTTGAGAGCGTGAGTATCCTGAAAGATGCTGCCTCGACCGCTATTTATGGTATTCAGGGTGCCAATGGCGTTGTGCTGGTTACTACCAAACGTGGTAAAATAGGCACATCACGTATCTCGGCAACTGCGCAAAATGGCTGGCAGTCGCCAACCTCGTTGCCTCAATATGTAGATTCATATACTGGCCGAAAGCTTTACAAGGAAGGTTTGATAAACGATGGACTTTTTGCGGATACCAGTGCTTATACTGATGTTTTGCTGAATAAATACCGCGACCGCACATACCCGGCATACCAGTATTTGTACCCCAATGTTAACTGGACAAAAACAATGCTGAAGCCATTTTCATACCTGTCGCAAGGTAATTTGAACGTTGTTGGCGGTACCGAAAAAACAAGATATTTTATCTCCTTATCATATTTACAACAAAATGGTTTATATAACTACGAAGATGCTGTAAGCCAATACGATATCCAGGCCATCACCCATAAATACAACTTCCGCTCAAATATCGACTTAAACCTTACCAAAAACCTGTCGATGGAGCTGAACTTAGGTGCTATTGTGTATGATAGGAATTATCCCAGCGCAAACGCCTCTCAGATCTTTAACGACATCAAACAAACACCGGCCTGGTATTACCCAATCACCAATCCGGATGGTTCGCCGGGTGCCGCGCCTAATACCAATCAATCTCCGTATGTTGATCTCACACAATCTGGTTACCAGCGAAACTTTGAAACCTCATTGCAATCAACAGCAGGTTTTAAATGGGATTTGGGCTGGTTAACCAAGGGGTTAAGTACCCGGGTTAGGTTATCATTTGATAATAATAACTTCCGGAATGTAAACAGATCATTATCCAATATCACCTATCAATATTTATTAAATCAGGGTGTTGCTGATACCGAAACGGATTTGGCGGCCAATGGTCATTATGTAATTGTAAATAATGGCAATGGCACACTTGGCTACGGCGTAAATGCCAACGGTTCGCGGCGTACCGTACTGGAATCTTATGTCAATTACGACCGCGATTTTGGTAAGCACTCCGTAAAAGCTATGGCCATCTACAACCAATCGAGCTTTTTTGATGCTGTACCCGATGGCATTCAAAATGCCAGGGCCGGTTTGCCATACAAATACCAGGGCGTGTTGGGTCGTGCCGCTTATGCTTATGATGATCGTTACCTTGCCGAGTTTAACTTTGGCTATAACGGATCAGAAAACTTTGCGCAAGGGCACCGGTTCGGATTTTTCCCGGCTGTTTCGGCTGGCTGGATAGCCTCGAACGAGCACTTTATTAAAGATAATCCATCACTTAGTTTTATCGATCAACTTAAGTTAAGAGGATCGTACGGTATTGTTGGTAACGATAAGATAGGATCGAGCAGATTTCTTTATCTAAGCACCTGGGTACAAGGCGACGGGTACAAATTTGGTTTTAATAACGATGGTAATAGCTATGGAGGCTACCTGGAAGGCCAGGCGGGCAACACCATGCTAACCTGGGAACGATCAAAAAAACTGAACATAGGCCTTGATCTGAGCTTATGGAAAGGGATGTTCTCGCTTTCGGCCGATGTGTTTAAGGAACGTCGTAATAATATCCTCGCAACTTCGCAACTGATACCTGCCTTTATAGGTTTGCCACAAATACCGGCCGTTAACGCAGGTATAACCGACAACAGGGGATATGAAATTTCGCTTACGCACAGGCGTGAGTTTGGTAAAAAACAAGGATACAGTATTACTATAAATTATGCTTATGCCACCAACAAGATCCTGTTTTACGCGCAACCGGATTATCCAGGCCGTGAATGGCAGGCTTTAAAAGGCACAAGCATTAACGAGATTTATGGTTACACCGCTCTCGGTCTGTTTAAAAGCCAGCAGGACATTAACAGCAGCCCCTCGCAGGCCAGCCTTGGTGTTACCAAGCCTGGCGATATCAAGTACAAGGATTTGAACGGCGACAACGTGATTAATAGCCTTGATGCAGGTTTTCTTCCCGGAAAAGTAGCCAATCCCAAATCGCAATTTGGTGTTGCACTTGGTTACCATTATGCCAATTTTGATTTGAGTGTGTTGTTTCAGGGTGGTTTGGGTGGTTCTACATTACTGTCGGGGTCGGGCGTTTATTCTTTCTCGAGGTTTGCCAGTTCGTTGGTTCAGGTTGTTGATAATCATTGGGTTGCTTCAAATCCAGATGCTAATTATATGTTCCCACGCATTTCATCGGCCGATAATGTGAACAACCAGCAGGCATCAACCTTTTGGATCTATTCTTCAAATTACATCCGCCTAAAAACAGTTGAACTGGGTTACACCTTACCTACAACCTGGATGAAACGGATAGGGATTGAGAACGCGCGTATTTTTGTGAATGGTATTAATCTGCTCACCTGGAGCAAGCTTAAAGATTTTAATTTCGACCCCGAAATTGGTAACAACGGTACCGGAACCTATCCGCAGCAAAAGGTGATCAACGCCGGTTTAAGATTTACATTTTAAAAGATTTAACATGAAAAGCAATAAACTTATATACTTATTTTTAATTGCCTGCATTACTGTGGTTTCCTGTAAAAAATACCTCAACGTAGTGCCTACCGAACTAGTTACGCAAGATGCGGTGTTTAATAATATCCAAAATGCCGAAAGCGCCTGGGCGCATTTGTACGCATCATTAAATAACAACGATGTACAATATGTGCGTGGCGGTGGTCCGGCTTTAGGTGCCTGTACAGATGAGTGTAAAAATCACTGGGAAAACGTGCCCGAATTGGCATTTAACTCGGGCGCGTGGAATGCTACCAATAACTCACTTGATATTTGGGGCAGGGCGTATCAATACATCCGCTCATCAAATATCTTTTTGGCAAGTATTGATAAAACACCTATCCCGGCTTCAAGAAGTGATTATTATGCGCCACGCATTCCGCTTTACAAAGCCGAGGCAAGGTTTCTGCGTGCAAATCAATATTTCGAATTATTCAGGAGATATGGCGCTGTGCCTTTAATTAATACCGTTTTAGTCACTACTGATCCATCGGCCACAACCACAACCCGAAATACTGTTGATGATGTGGTGAAGTTCATCACATCCGAGTGTGATGCCATTGCCGCCATTTTACCGGTATCATACACCAGTGGCTCGAGCGATTATGGACGTATTACCAAGGGCGCTGCTTTAGCTTTAAAAGCGCGTACTTTAGTTTATGCGGCCAGCCCTTTATTTAACGGTAATACCATGTATGCAGGAGTTAAGAATGCCGATGGCACACAGCTATTTCCGCAAACGTATGATAATAATAAATGGTTGCAGGCGGCAAATGCTGCCAAAGCGGTGTTGGATCTGAATGCTTATTCGCTATCAAACCCAAATCCGTCAAACCCGGTTGATAACTATGCACAGTTGTTTTTTACACGGAATTATGATGAAACTATCCTTCCTTTGATTGTGCCGGGCAATCGTGATTTTGAAGGCAATTACATGCCTAACGGTCGGGATGGCAACGCGGTAAATGGCAACGGGAAGATGAGCGTTTTTCAGGAGCTGGTTGATGCTTACGAGATGAATAACGGCAGGCCTATAACAGATGCTCAATCGGGCTATCAAACCACTGGTTTTTGGAATGGCCAGCTTTGGGATGGCGTGCGCAATACTTCGGTATCTAATATCTCTAACATGTATAAAAACAGGGATCCTCGTTTTTATGCTACCATATTTTTTCAATATGGTGTATGGAATTACACCAACAATGCCCGGCCCCTAAAATTTGCCTGGTTTGGAAACAATGGCGGCGGATGTGATGGCTGGCCAAAACCGGGCACCAACTGCGAAACCGGTTACAACTGGCGAAAATGGGCCGATCCTAACGTTAACCTGAAAGGCGGCGGCAGCGCTAACCGCAATTTCCCAATAATTCGCCTGGCCGAAATTTATTTGATCTATGCTGAAGCTATGAACGAATATTTGGGGGCGCCCAATAGCGATGTTTACAATGCCATAAATGCCGTAAGGAGGCGGGTATCTATGCCGAGCCTGCCTATCATCGCATCTGATAATACTAAAGAAGGAATGCGCAAAAGGATCCAAAATGAAAAACGTATAGAATTTGCGTTCGAAAATCAGCGTTTTTGGGATGTACGCCGCTGGTTAATAGCCAAAAGTGTAGATAACGGCGATATGCACGGCATGAACGCCAGACCAACTCCGGCAGAGCTTAACTCGACCGGATTGGACCCCAATAGCGAAGCTGCGGGCGTAGCCGTGTTTTACAAAACCGTGGTAGATCAAACCCGTGTTTTTGCCGACAGGCATTACCTGATGCCAATACCGCAAACCGAAATCAATATTGATCCGGCGCTAGTACAAAATTTTGGATGGTAACCTAAACCCTGATACCGGTGCCTTGGCTTTTATCAATGTCTTTAATGAGATTCGGATAAAGTGCCAGACCCGGAAATTTGATAAAGCGGTTGTTCCGGATAGGGCAACCGCTTTAAACCGACAGCTAATAATGAGCAAAGGCATTTAGTTTATGTGCTGATTTTATAATTACCCTCATTTTCTTTTAATATCAGATAGCACCAGGAGTTTTTAACCCTGCTGGGTGTACTGTGTCCGCACACTTAGGTTTTCCCTTAATCAAAATTTTAATATTCATTACATGATCGTCACCTACAAACTAAAATTAAACACAATATGCAGCGCGATAGCTTTTGCCTTTGTACTGCTCACAACCAAAACTTATGCACAGAGCGGTAATCAGTTAACGCCCGATACCAGGGCCGTTGTGCAATTGGGCAATGCCCGCTTTACAGTGCTTACCGATCAAATGATCAGGTTGCAATGGGGCGAATTGGGCGGCTACGATAACAGGGCATCGTTAGTTGTTGTTAACCGCAAATTACCTGTTCCCGCTTTTACTACACACAATCAGGACAATTGGTTTTACTTGAAAACCAACAAGATCGAACTCGCTTATAAAATGAACTCGGGTGCGTTTGATAGTACCAATCTTAAAATTCGCTATTTAAATACGGATACCATTGCCTGGAAACCTGGGCAAAAACAGAAATTTAATTTAAAAGGAACCTTCCGAACCCTTGATGGGCAGGATGGTGAAATGAACCTGTACAGCAATCAAAAACTGCAACTGGAAGATGGCATACTTTCAAGGGATGGCTGGTTTCTTCTTGACGATTCGCAATCTTTAAGACTAGATAATTCTGATTGGCCATGGGTAACCACTCCCGGCGCGCCAAAATTAGATTGGTATTTTCTGGGCTATGGCAATGATTACAAATCGGCCCTGTTGGATTTTAGCAAAATAGCAGGCCGGGTACCTATGTTGCCGCGCTACGTGTTTGGCTACTGGTGGTCAAGATATTGGAGTTATTCGGATAATGAACTGCGGGAATTGGTTCAAAACCTTAAACGTTTTGATGTGCCTACAGATGTTTTGGTAATAGATATGGACTGGCATACCAAAGGGTGGACGGGCTACACCTGGAATAAAAACCTTTTTCCAAATCCTGATGGTTTTTTGAAGTGGACAAAAGAAAATCACCTGAAAACAACTTTAAATCTTCATCCGGCAGATGGTATCCAACCAACCGAAGAACGTTATAAAGATTTTACCTCATACATGAAAGCTGATACTTCAAAAAAACAATCTGTTCCGTTTGAAGCATCAAACAAGGCTTTTATGCGCGGCTTATTTGATATTGTTTTAAGGCCGATTGAAAAAGCGGGAGTTAACTTTTGGTGGCTGGACTGGCAACAATGGCCAAACGATAATAAAATACCGCAACTAAGTAACACATGGTGGCTTAATTACACCTTTTTTACCGACAAGGCCAGACATGGCGAAACGAGACCATTACTATATCACCGTTGGGGTGGCCTTGGTAATCACCGCTACCAGATCGGGTTTTCGGGAGATACTTTCATGTCGTGGGAATCATTAGCCTACGAGCCTTATTTTACCAGCACCGCATCTAATGTTTTGTACAGCTACTGGAGCCATGATATCGGCGGGCATATTCTAAAAGGCAATGAGAAAGGCGTGGAGCCTGAGCTTTATACACGCTGGTTACAATACGGTGGCTTTAGCCCGATAATGCGCACGCACTCAACCAAAAACGCAGCTATAAAAAAGGAGATCTGGAATTTTGCTCCCGAATATGCCACGGCTCAGCACGATGCTATCAGGCTGCGCTACGCGCTTGTACCCTACATCTACACCATGTCGAGAAAAACTTTCGAAACAGGTATCGGGCTTTGCCGGCCAATGTATTATGATTATGAGAAGCAGCCGGAAGCCTACAGCTATAAAGAAGAATACATGTTTGGCGACAATATGCTGATCAGGCCGGTTACAACACCATCTAGAGACGGTTTCGCTACTGTTAAGGTTTGGTTGCCCAAGGGAAATGATTGGTACGAGTGGCACACCGGTACGTTGCTAAAGGGAGGCCAGGAGCTTGAACGCTCTTTCTCCATTAACGAGTATCCGGTGTATATAAAAGCAGGTTCGATTATACCAATGTACAATGATCAGATACAAAACCTGGATAAGAACCCAAATGGTATTACGCTTGGCATATTTCCGGGTGATGGCGGTAAATTTCAAATTTACGAGGATAGCGGAAACGATAAAAATTATGAAGGTCAATTCGCCAAAACGAACATAAAATCACAAATTAACGGCAACGAGCAGATCGTGAATATTGCTCCTGCTGTTGGAAGTTATCAAGGTATGGCCAAACGGAAAAAGTTTACATTAAAGCTATTTGGCACCCAACCGCCGACAAAGATATTGGTAGACGGTAAGCCTCTGCAATTTAACCCCGATAGCCACGATGGCAGCTGGAATTATGATGGGAGTAACCTTTGTTTAAATGTTTTTCTTCCGGATCAAAATAGCAGGGTTGCCAGGCAAATACGCATAGCCTATAACAAGATTCCCGGATCCTTGGCTGCGGCTGGACTCGTAGAGAAATTTAAACGCCTAACCATGATAACAGCAGTATTGAAAAGTACCGATAACGGCAACGAAGGAATGTACATACCGAAAAATCTGGGTATAGCGGAGGAAACTAATCGTTTACTGAGCTATTATCCAATAAATTTTGAGAAGTATTTAAAACAGTTTGAGACATCTTATAAACTTATACCAGACGAAATCAGATCGCTTAAGCAGATAGGAGAGCTGGAAAGGAGTAAGTTTATAAAGCTACTCCCTTAATTGTAAATAATCAACCCGCAAATATTAGCTGTTTTAACCGGCAGTTTAGATTGTTAGGATTTAAAATGTGGTTCAAGCAAAAACTGCTAAGACATTTTAAATCGGCCTCAATCATTAAATAAAGCAGATAATCGCCTCTGGTCATCGATAAATTGGTTCCTGTGGACGACGGGTTTGAGTACCGAGCCGGGATGAAAGCTTTTCGCAGTTTTTATCCCGGCTTTTTTTTTCCTAACTTATTGTTAGTGTGGTGAATTAAAAATGCCGCCGAGCTAATTTGACTGGTTATTACAGCTTTTTCTAAATTCTTCCATTTTTTTGGAAAAACCGAACCAAGTTTAAATAGCATATTTAGCCGCAACAATGCTCCGTCTATAATTTCGGCGTTATCAGCTGTTCGGTGTTATTTTCCTTCAAAGTTTTTAACCCCGCTTCAATTTAAGTTTCATTGGTTTTAAAATTCAGGCTGGAAACTGAATTTGATGCTGAAGACGCGTGCGCCGGGTTGGTCAAGATAATTGCAACGGCGAATAAGGTCGATCCGCAAAAATTTGAAAATATTGGCTATCCCGGCCCCGACTTCAACATACGGTGCGCTGCCAAGGGTGTAAGTGCCGTTGGAGCTTTTGGTTGCAGCAGGTAAGCGATAAAGGCCTGTGCTTTGCGCCGGATCATTTTCGGCACGCAAGCCACCGTACAATATTTTGGCAGAGATGAATTCCCGCCATTTTAGATGCTTGATTAGTGGGACTTTGTTTAGCAGGAAGCCGTTAAAGGTGTGCGTAAGGTTAAGACCAACGTAATGATCGCTTACAAATTCAAGATAGTTCATGGCATTATAAGCATCTCGCTTGTAAGCGAGCGATTGATTGGCAGGGCTGATATTGAGCAAGGGAAAAGGCACTTTGCCCAGCACATAGCCGCCGAGCAGGGTAACATCGGTAAAGCCGGCCTGAGAGAGATAAAAGCGCTTATAAATGTTAATTCCAAAGTCGGTATATGCATACTTGCCACCAAGGCTACGGTTAATAAGAAGGTCATAAATAGGATAAGGGTTATGGATACTATGCCGCGTGCGGCTGCCCTGAATAAGCTCTTCATGCGGCGCATAGCGCAAGTGAAGATTTAACTCGCTGGTAGTTAAATTGTTCACCAAACTGCCATCATCATTTTTTTGATAAACCAGTGCTGCAGCCGGTGTTTGCTGCCAGTTTTTATAACCCAGAATGTACGAGAAATGATTTTCGAAATCACGAAAATATTGTAGCTCAAATATTCTACTATATAGCCAATAGTTGGTTTTCCCGGTTTGAAAAGATGAGAATGCTGTAGCACGGTTGGTTACCGAAAAAGTATGACCAGGTACATCTACATCATATAAATAGCTTACCTTAAAATAATTATTAGGAAAACGGTAGGGCGCTGTTTTATTTAATGAAAGATAAGCAATCGCATTCCCTTTTACCCGATGGTCTTTAGTGCCATAAGCACCGTATCCCTCAAAATAAAAGGTGCTATCCAACAATGGAGTAGTTCGTCCGCCCAATTCCAAATGCAGGCCTTCCTGGCTATTAAAAGATAAAAAATGTGCAATTGGTCCGATTTGGACTGGGCCGGTATCGGCATAGCCCGCTGTAAGTGTAGACAGCCACCACATTGTTCTTTTGTAAGACGGCATCTGTTCCAGTTTGTACAACTTTTCGTAAACCTGCGCCTGGCCTTTGCTAAGCGTATCAAAACCAGCTTTGCCCGTAGCCACCTGTAAAGTCTCACCCTGGTAAAATGCAGCAGTCTGCGGCGCACCGATTTTGTAGTTACGATATATCACCTTACGCTCACCAAATACACCCCAGCCTTTTTTAGTCAGCCCAAAATCTGCCTTAACCCTACTGCTGGCCAGTTCATACCGACCGCCAGTTTGCCGGGCAAAATCTAACAGTACGTCAAAGCTTCTTACGAAATTTACATTGATCTTTCCATTTAGCCTTAATTCACAAGCGGTTACTGAAAAACGCCCGTCCAACGTCACAACCAACTTGCCCTCAAATAATAGATCTCCTTTTGTACGTGGCGTAAAAGCGAGTTCTACCTGTTTACCCATAGCCGTGCTAATCGTATCTGTAATAAAAAACTTATAATAATTTGGCGCATGATCCGCTATAGGGCTCAAAAACTGGTTAGCTATAATAAATAGGTTATTCTCATAGATATCCACCTGATGACCATACAATTGGTTTACATAAAGTTTAACCCCCGCGGTATCGATAAACTGCAATATGTTAACGCCTTTATAGGCTCTCTGTATCTGTACTTTCTTCTCCGGCTCCTTTCGAAAATAAATGTCCGACAGCTTTTCTTCCAGCAACACTGGCAAAAAAGTTTGCCCCTGCACCGTATCCAACATAAACTTATATTGGCTAAAAAATTTACTCTCAACCACTTTCTGCGGTAAATTAAAAAAAGATAGCCCCATTCGTTCATACTGTTCATATTGCAAATAAGCTGCAGCCTCTGCCCGGTTCTCCTGCTTATGATCGATCACTTGCTGAATGAGCGCGACTGCCGGATTTCCTTTGTTGCGATAACGCTGCCCTCTCGCCGAGGTTATCGTTACATTTGCCAGCTCATGGGCATCCCGTTCAAGCAATACTTGTAATTTATTCGCTTGCCCAGGTACAATTACTTTGACGGTGGGTAAATAACCAACATGCGAAAATGCTACCTGTGTAAACGTTACTGCTCCGGCCAGCCGAAACCGCCCCAGCGAATCTGCCTGTGTGCCAATATTGCTACCTGCAAAAGTCACTGAAACCGATGCAAGGGGCTCACCACTAGACGCATCTACCACTTGCCCTGTTACTAACGTCTGCGCTGCGGCCCATAAGCCTGATATTGAAAAACATATCAAAAAACAAAGACGCAAACGCATGATTAATTAACCATTTCTGTGAAAATATGTTTTTGCCTTAAAAAGCATTTAGATAGTGTTCGCCTTCTTTTTCGACCTAACAAGCTAACGAGGCAGCCAAATCTTTAACGTTTTACTTCAAGTTTTAGGAAGCCACAGCAAATTGGCAAAGAGGGGGCAGTAATAATGGTTTACCCACTGGTTCGAACCAACTACGTCAAGGAGTACAATTTTAGGAAAGTTGTCAATTTTATTGACAAAAATAATAAAAGGATTGCGCTGTAAAAAACGGTCAACCCGAAAAGCTTTTGATTAAAAGAAGCTTATCTTTCATTGTGATACGTAAATATTTATGTACAATCTACGATTTTGCCTGGCTGAGAGATGTTTAATTAACGATGTACTATGAATAATTCTTTTCTACAAAGGCCTCTTCTCGGTTTTGTTCAACAGGAAAGGTTATCATTAAGGTAACGCCATGGCCATTTTCAATTACAAATTTCCCTTTTAACTGCTTGCCAAGCGCTTTCATCATTTCCATCCCCAGGGAATTTGCTTCACTAAAGTCAAAGTCGGGAGGGAGGCCGCGCCCGGTATCAGATACCTTTAAAATTGCGTTTTCGTCATCTGACGTTGACAGGCTCACCATGATCTCGCCGCCTTTGTGATCAAAAGCATATTTTATAGCATTCGTGATGGCTTCGTTTAATATTAGCCCGATGGGTACCGCGAGGACCGGATCAAGGTTAAGTGGATTTAATACCTGTTTTATTTTGATCTGCCTGTAACCTGTATCGAACGAATCGCTCAGGTAATCGATCAATTCGCCGATATAAGCGGGCATAGATACAAGGGCAGTGGTTGTACTGCTATAGAGTTTCTGGTGTAAAAGCGCAATGGCGTTTACCCGGTGCTGACTGCCGCGAATTGCTTCAAGCGCGATATCGTTTTGTAAATAAGCCGACTGTGTGTTCAGAATGCTCATCACAATTTGCAGGTTGTTTTTTACCCGGTGATGTACTTCTTTCAACAACCATTCCTTTTGCAGCAGCAGATCTTCCAGCAGAACGTTTTTGGAAGTGATCACTTCGTTGCTTTTTTGTTTATGTACGTTTTGCCTGAATAATAAAGCCGCTATGACCAGCAATAAAAATATGGCGCCGATAGTAAGGTTTTTAACCAGGTTGGCCTGCTGTAAATTAGCCTGCTCAAGCTTGCTCTTTTGGTTTAAAAGTGTAATTTGTGCTTCTTTTTGCCGGGTTTCATACTCAATTTGCAACTGCTCAATCTGTTTGCTTTTGGTGGTATTAAATATCGAGTCTTTGATGGTATTGGCTGATATAAGATGATGAATAGCCGACTGATACTGTCTCCGGCTGGTATCCAGGCCAAACCAAAGAGTTTCATTGGTGCCAAGGTCATTGTCATTGCCAATCTTCCTCAATAGGTCCCGGTTCATTTTTAGATATTTTAACGCTTCGGCAAACCTTGCTGTTGCGGTGTAAAACTTAATGATCAGTTCATAATAGCTGGTCCGGGCATATAAATTGAGGTTGGGATTGTTGGTTTGTTGTATCAGCTTGTCGCAGTAAAGTTTAGCCGTATCATACTGTTTTAATGCCAGGTAAATTTTAAGATAGGTTTGACTTACCTCATCGCCTCCTTCATATAGTTTCCCGGAGGGATGCACAAATTTTTGAGTCACCTGTGTTAAAAAGGCTTTGGCTTTTTGGGGCTGATGCATCCGGAGGTAAACATCAACTATATTGCCTGCCAGCAGGTATATGGTTGCATTATCTTTCTCTGATTTAGCAATTTCCAAAGCACGTGAAAAATAATTGATGGCCTTTTGATTATCGCCAAGCTTTACAAAATCGTAGCCCAGGTTATTGTTGATCTGGCATATTAACCTCACATTGTCCGCGTGGCTTGCAGTAGCAATTTTCAGGGCCTTTAGTTCATAGCTTATGGCTGTTTTATAGTCGCCCTGGGTATAATATAGCCTTCCTAATAACGCGTAAAGCCCCTGGGTTTCGGTATAGTGCGCCTGGTCATAAAAGGCTAATGCCTTTTTAGTTTCGGCAAAAGCAAGGGTATAATCATTCATCATCTGGTGAAGGTCGGCTAATAACCGATAACACCGGGCAAGTTCAACCAGTTGGTTTGTACGTTCAAAAGCACCGACGGCCAGGTTCAAGTAATGAATCCGGGAAATCATGGTTTGCTGCAAAAAATCTTGACTGTAATATTCAGATAGTTCAAAATAAGCTTTACCAAGCAGCGCCCAGTTATGTGCCTGCTTAATTTGCTGTGTGGTTTGTTCAAGCAATGCGCGGCCGTTTTTGGATTGGCCGTTCGATTTGTAAAATGCCGAATGTATTAATGCAATACGAAAGTTGGTTTCAGCCTGTGGAGATCGGCGATTAAGCTGTTCGGCCTGGTTAATAAAATGAGAAGCACTATCCAATTGTGCAGGGGATGGGCGGCGCAGATGGGTAAAAAACTCCGCCAGTTGAAGTACAATGTTGATCCGGCTGGTGGCAGAACCCGGGAAGCTTTTTTGCGAAAGCAAAGAATCAACATGGCGCCTGGTAATTTCCTGCGCGTTTGCTGAAATGGCCAAAAGAAAGCACAGGATAATCAGTTTGCATTTTCGTATCGTGGCAGCTCGTTTCATCTTTGGTTGGGAGCCTGTCTGCATCAATCTTTTTTTAAATTTAGGTATATTCAAGTACATCTGCTAATTTAAAAGCTATACTTGTGTTATGTAATTTATTAGTATTCAGTTGTTTTAAATCTTTGTTAAAAGGAATAATTAGCAACATCGAAAAGAAATAGCATTAAAAACATTAGCAAGGCTATATCAGCATTCACAGAATCTTTAATATATTTTATCCGGTATAAATATATCCGTATTTGATAGATCGTCATTGATCAGGATGCTGCAGCTCAGCACATTTCTTTTAATTGTTGAGTGATGGCCGGTAATTTGTACCAAACAGGTGCCACAGCTCCCCATCCCGCAGCACAACCCAAAGCCCGGAATTGCCAATTTATCAGATATGGCGACATTAAACTATGATTTTGCCCGGGGAGCGTGTGGATGCGTTCGCTATTGCCCAGGTAATTTAAAGTAAACAGAATAGTATTTTTTCGGGCATTGTATACTTCTTTAAACTTTAACGATGCAATAGGTAAATTAATAAAACAATCGCCGGTTACCCTTAATGCCCGGAATGATGATCAATTTTAAGCCAGCGGTAAACTGAAGTGAAAAACAGATCCTGTACCGCTTTCGCTTTCTGCCCAGATCTGTCCTTCGTGCCGACGAATGATCTCGGCACTTAAATAAAGCCCTATACCGAAACCTGAAATATGACGAGTTTGGTTGCTTTCAACCCGGTAGTAACGGTCAAAGATCCTGGGCAGGTCCTGGGCATTGACCCCCATCCCCTCATCTTTTATGCTAACCTGGGCAAAGCCATTGACCGGAGCGCATTTCACTTCAATCTTTCTGCGTTTAGGCGAGTATTTGACGGCGTTGCTAATCAGGTTGGAAATCACCGATCCGATTTTTTCCCTGTCAGCATTAACCTGCACGTGATTACTGATATCAATGTGAATAATATGAGTGGAAACAGTGAGTCCGTATTCCTCTACAACCTCCCTGATCAGCAGGTCCAGATCAAATAATTCTTTATTAATGGCGATTTTACCCGATTCCAGGCGCGATATATTCAGGAATCCGTTGATCATGCTGCTCATCCTCTTCGCCTGTATCTCCGCCTTTTCCATAGCGCCCGCGAGAAAATTATCAGGATTATTTTTCAATTTGAGGTTAGCTACCTGGATCAGCGCCATCAGCGAGGTTAACGGGGTTTTAAGCTCATGGCTCACCATGCCTATAAAATCATTTTTTCGGAGCTCGTCCTGTTTCTGTTCTGAAATATCCCTGGCGATCTTGGAAACCCCGGTAATTTTTCCGTGTTTATCACGTATAGGCGAAATGGTTAGGGATACGTCCAGGATACGACCTCCGTTCGCCAGTCTTTTTGTCTCAAAATGTTCCATGCGCTCCCCGTTTTTTAAGCGGGTTATGATCTGCGGTTCTTCATCCTGCCGATCTTCCGGAACCAACTTAAGAATAGACTGTCCTATCATTTCGGAGGCCGGGTAACCGAAGATCCTTTCTGCCGATTTGTTCCAGCTGGTGATCGTTCCCTCCAGCGATTTGCCTATTATCGCATCATCTGATGATTCTACGATGGCGGCCAGTTTGGCACTGCGTTCCTCTGCTTTTTTCTGATCGGATATGTCAAGCGCGATCACCAGCCCGGCATAAACCATTCCCCGTTCATCTGTTAATGGTACAAAATCTACCTGCAGATCATGACCGCCGGTACTTTTAAGTTCGGTCCTTATCTGTTCACCATTCAACATCCGCTTATAGTATTCCCTGGTTATGGCATATCGCTCCGGAGAGTTCAGTTCGGCCATGTGTAAACCTGCATAACTATCTTCGTGGTACCCTAATTTTTGCATCAGGGCACCTTCCATGGTTATCAGGTTATGTTCCCTGTCAATAACGAGGACCAGCGAGCGGGGAATATTGACGGCGATAGAACGGAATAACTGCTCCTTCTTTTGTATTTCGTCCCTGCTTCTTTGCAGTTCTTCATTGCTTGCCAGCATTTCTTCGTTTGATGCTGCAAGTTCTTCGTTAATTGCGGTAAGTTCCTCATTAAGCGCTTGTGTTTCTTCTTCGCTTTCTGCAAGGGATTTGGTGCGTGCAGCAACCAGTTCCTCCAACGATCCGTTGATCCGTGAAAGGGCCTGTTGCGCCTCTAAAAGCTGACCATTGATAGAGATGAGTTCTTCGTTTGCTGTGCTGATCTCTTCATTAGCCGCAGTAAGCTCCTCATTAAAAGCCGCGGTCTCCTGTTCTTTGACCTCCAGTTCCCGCTGCAGGCGTTCTTTTACCTTCACATCGCGAATTGCACTGATATATGATAATGAGGCGATCACAACGGCGAGTATGAGCATTACGATTATGGCTGCCGGAGCAACAAAGGTATAACGTTCCAAAACCGCCCTGCGTTCATCCAAGAGTTTGCGTTCGGTATCTTCTGCATGGTCAATGGCAAGGCGCAATGCATCCATGGCAGATCTGCCTTCTTCCAGATCGGCTGTGGAAACAACCTGATGATGTTGCTTTTTTGAAACAAGTTGCTCCAGAATGGCCATTCGCCGGGTTAGGATCGCTTGAATGCTTGCCAGGTTGGGTTGCTGCAGGGCATTACCGGAGGTTAAGGCACTTACCTCATTAATCAGGCGCTGTGTTTTGAGATAGGCACCCTTATAAGGGCCCAAGAAGGCGGTCTTGCCGGTAAGCAGAAAGCCACGCTGCCCTGTTTCTGCATCTTTCATCCATGAAATAGCTTGTTCAAGCTTCTGGATAACCAGCGTACTGTGCCCAACAGCTTTATTGCTGTTTAGCAAATTATTAATCGTATTATAAGAAAAAAAGCCCACGATCAGCAGGGTCAATATCGAAAACCCGTAGCCGAGCTGTAAATTGCGGGTAAAGTTCAGTCGCATAGAGATACCGGGTATCAATGGTTTAAGGGGTATGCAATAATTATGTTTTTTACGAAAAAAACCAAAGGGATGGTTTGGCGCTACCGGTAATAAATGCCGAAGGTAACATAGATGTTACAATTATTGTTGGGTCTGCTATTTATACAACGCTTTAATTTTAACTCAGAGGCTTAATTTTTTTAATTGGTAACTTACTAATTAACAATAACGTTTAACAACTTTATTGATTTTACTGACTATATATGAGAAAAGGGGCGTTTGGAATTGCCTTTGCTTATTTGTTGATTAGCCTGTTGTGGATCATGTTCAGTGACCGGCTATTGTTTTATTTCGAAGGAATACTTAGCCCCAACCAATACCTGTGGCTGAGTTTGGGAAAGGGGTGCTTGTTTGTGGTGGTTACAGCGATTGCTCTTTACGCGTTGATCAGGTCAGAAGAGCAAAGGTTGAAACAGAGCGAAAAGCAATACCGGAGCATGTATGAATCCAATCCAAACCCAATGTGGATTTACGAGCCGGGGACACTCCGTTTCATTTCGGTAAACGATGCCGCAATTGCGGTTTATGGCTACAGTGCGGAGGAGTTCAGGCAACGGACAATATTGGATATCAGGCCTTTGGAAGACCGGGAGAATGTGATTGCTTCGTCCGATCGGGTAGACAGTAAGCTCAATGATAGCGGTACCTGGCGTCACATTAAAAAGGACGGGCAACTGATTTATGTAAATATTACCTCGCATAAGATCTGGTTCAATAAAAAGCCCCATATCATGGTTATGATACGTGATATGACCGAACGGGTGGCATTTGAGCAGGCTCTTGAAAAAGTAAACCAGGAGCTTTTAGAAGAAAAACACAAGCTCAGTGAAACCCAGTTGTTGTCGCGGGTGGCCGGGTGGGAATTCTACCCCCGTGAAAACAAGCTGATATGGTCAGACGAAGTTTATCGCATTGCGGGTTTGAAACGGGATGAGCGCGAAGCTTTCGATATTTATGTACATCACATTTTTCCGGAAGACCGGCCGATGATGATCAACGCTTTGCATGAACTGATCAGTACCGGTAAACAACTTGATATAACGCACCGCATTACTGCGCTGGATGGTACAACCCGTTACATCCGGCAGCTTGCCCGCGTAGAAAGCACCGGGGAGCAGGAACTTAAGATAGCGGGTTCGCTACAGGATATTACTGAGCTTAAACAACTGGAAATGGAGCGTAACCGCTACCAGTACAGCTTTGAGCATACCCTCAACAGTATCACCGATTGCTTTTTTGAGCTCGACCGCCAAATGAAGATAACCCGGATAAACGACATCTTTCGGGAGATGGTTAAAACAGACAGAAGCCAGATTATTGGTGCAAGTATTTTTGAGTTTTTTCCTAAAGCCGAAAATAAGTTTTATCATGTTTACCATAAAGCGCTTGAAGAAAGGGTTATTGTGAGGCACGAAGATTACTCGGTTATCCTGCAGCGCTGGCTCAGGATGGCTGCTTATCCTACTGATGAAGGTGTTGCCGTATACTTCGCCGACATTACCGAAGACAGGCTTAAAGACGAACGGTTAAAAGAAGCAGTTGAACGTTACGAACTGGTGGCCCAGGCTACCAGGGATGTTGTTTATGATCTTAATATTGTTGAAAACAAACTGATATACAATACAAGCCTTACGCATTTGGTGCAAATACCGCTCGACGAAATCAGTTATGAGTTGGAATGGTGGCGGTCACTGATCCATCCGGATGATATGGAAGAGGTAGTGAGCAGCCAGGAAAGGATCAGCCGTGCCGGTTTTACCAACTGGGAATGCGAATACCGGCTCAATTGCGGTAAAGGTGAATATAACTACGTGATGGACCAGGGGTATTTTATATATAACGAACAGAAGCAACCGATACGACTGATAGGGGCGGTAAGAGATATTGATGCCCTTAAACGCAGCACCCAGGAAAATAAGCGGCTGGCACGCATCATCAAACAGGTAAATAATATGGTGCTTATTACCGATGATCTGCGAAGGGTACAATGGGTAAATAATGCGTTTGTAGAGCTGACCGGCTACGCTATGGAAGAAGTGGTAAATAAAATGCCGGGTGATTTTTTGACAGATCCCGATGACCCGGTGATCCAAACGTTAATAAGAAAACAACAGGCCAGGGAAGCTTTTGGTATAGATACGATCATTTATACCAAAAACAGAACCCCGGTTTGGGTATCAGCCCAGTTAACCCCGGCATATGATGAAGATAACGCTTTTCAGGGTTACATCATCGTTTGTCAGGATATAACTTACCGTAAAGAAAAAGAAGAAGAGGTTAACAGGCAGAACCGTTTACTCCGTGAGATTGCGTGGATAAGCTCGCATGAGATCAGGCGGCCTGTGGCAACTATGCTCGGATTGGTGAACTTGCTGGATATGGCAGAAGACGAGAGCGAGCGAAGAGAGATCTTTTCAAAACTCCGCGAATGCGCCCGGGAAATGGATAGTATGGTGCATGAGATTCACCGTCGCATTGAAGCGGAAAAAGTCATGCAAATTGCGCGCGATCTTTAAACAGTTAATTTAATGGTTAGCATAAAGACTTAGTAAAAATTTAACATTACGGCATTTATCGTTTTAGCGAAAACCTGCCTGAATAAAATTAGCGACAGGGGCGGCTTTTTTTAGCTTTACCCCCCGCTATACCGTAACTGGAATTTTCCGGTTATTTCGCTTTTTAGGCTCCTTACCGGGTTTGTTAACGCTGCTTTTATCTTCTGTAAGCTAACCGTAAAATAACAATCTTTGAAAATAAAGGCGATTTCTGTTCGCCAGTCATCAGGCAATAAAGCCGAAGTCTTTCCGCTGCTTATTTTCCTGCGCGTCTATCGAATGATTAGCTTTCATATTATTAAGCATATGTTTAAGTGTTGATCTCGTGCCTATAATACTTTGCTCAAATAGCTGATTTTCTGTAAATAACTAAACCAATTGTTTTGACTGGTCGTATAAAGGTGGGATATTATTAAAGATATTATTTAATAACGTTTTTACCTGTGAATATGAGAGGGCGTCATGCTTACTTTTTACTATCGGTTGTTTTAATATTGCTGGGGAATAACATTTTTGCCGCGATTCCGGTCATTACCTATACTTCATCCAATGTCTATACAGTTGGCACAGCCATTACTACCCTGACACCTACGGTTACTAACGGCGTTAGCGCGATAGGTTATAGCGCGGCTACGGCGCTTACGGGCGCTACCTTAAATAATCCCCGCGGTGTAGCTATCGATGCAGCCGGCAATATTTATGTGACCAATACGGGTAACAATACCATCAGTAAGTATAATTCAAGCGGTACCTACCAGGGGACCTTCGGTACCGGCGCTACCATGTCTCTCCCTAAAGACCTGGTTTTTGACTCATCGGGTAACGCTTACGTATTAAACCTTGGCGCCACTCCGGGCACGGGGAGCGTATATAAATATAATTCAAGCGGTGTATACCAGTCAACCATACTCAGCGGCTTAAATTATGCTTTGGGAATGACCATCGACAATTCGAATAACATTTACATCGCCGATCAGGGTGCCGTTACGGTGCAAAAATACAACACCAGCGGTACACTGTTACTATCGCTGCCCACTACTAATTTAAGCACTCCTCTTGGAGTAGCTGTGGATGCATCCGGTAATATTTACGTGTTAAATAACGGCACCGGGAACGTAACAAAATATAACTCGGCCGGAACATTTCAATCTATTTTTCTTAGCGGGTATACATCAGCGCAAGCCATAACCATTGATGGCGCCGGAAATTTTTATGTGGGCGACAATGCAGCTACCAATACAGTTTATGTTTACAATCAAAGCGGTACCTTACTTACCAGTAAAGCCCTTACAGATCCTGAAGGGATTGCTATTGACAGTAAAGGCGTACTGTATACCTCGGCTTATTATGCCAACCAGATGAATAAATCTACCCCAACGGGTGGCTTTTTCCTGAGCGGATCCTTACCTGCCGGCTTAAGCTTTAATAGTTCAACAGGCAGCATCAGCGGTACCCCGACAGCAGCGATGGCCGCCACCAACTATACTGTAACGGGCTATAATGCCAGTGGTGCAGGTACCAGTAATACATTTTCTATTACGGTTAACCCTACAACACCTACAGGTACGGGCGGCTCAACATGCGGTTCGGGCACCGTAACGCTTTCAGCTTCAGGAAGCTCCCCGTCGGGCGGGGTATATAACTGGTATGCAGCTCTTGCCGGCGGCTCATCTTTAGGAACGGGCTCAACCTTTACTACACCAACCCTAACAACAACTACCACTTATTATGTAAGCTACACTCAAAACGGGGCAACAAGCACGCCACGCATCGCCGTAACTGCAACTGTAAATGCCAAACCTGTTATATCAACTGCACCCACTACGGGTAGTTTATATCTTTCCTATCCTTTTACCGGCAATGCCAATGATGCCTCCGGTAACTTAAATAACGGAATACCTCAGAATGCTCCCACACTTACTACTGATCGTTATGGAGCAGCAAGCAGCGCCTATAGTTTTAATGGTTCAAGTCAGTACATGGCTACTTCCAGCCTTATACTAATTAGTCCGCAAACTTTTTCTATCAGTGTGTGGTTTAAAACAAGTTCGGCAGGAGGTAAGCTGGTCGGTTTCGGTTCGTCAGAATTTGGGTCAAGCTCAGGTATCCTGGGTTACGATCGTCATATTTATATGAATAGCAGCGGACAACTATACTTTGGGGTTAAACCTGGCAGTACATATAATACAATAAACACTACTGCATCCTATGCTGATGGTGCATGGCACCATGCAGTTGTAACTATGTCATCTACTAATGGGGCCAACCTGTATGTAGATGGTGCACTGCAGGCCAGTGACCCTACGATGACATCAGCAGGAGCTTACACAGGTTATTGGCGGGTTGCTTATGACAATTTAGCAAGTTGGCCGGGTGCACCATCCAGTTATTATTTTAACGGCTCATTGGATGACATAGCTGTTTATCAAACAGAGTTAACTGCGGCTCAAGTGTATACATTATACGGTGCAGGCAGCGCCCCGGTTTGTTCAGGGGGCACGCTTACTTTCCAGGCCAATACAGTAAGCGGCGCTACCTACTCCTGGTCGGGGCCGGGCAGCTTTACATCTGCCTCTCAAAATCCTACCATCAGCAATGTTACATCAGCAAATGCGGGCACTTATGTACTTACTGTAACCGGTTCAAATGGCTGTACCTCGCAATTAAATGTAACCGCGGTTGTAAATGCACTCCCTTCAACAGCATTTACAGCGACGTCTTCGGTAAATATTAACTCAAACGCAACTGTCACTTATACAGGGACTGACCCCTCAACTTCAACTTATAGTTGGGATTTTAGTGGAGGCACACCCTCAACCGGTACCGGGCAAGGACCGTTTTCGGTACAATGGACTACGCCCGGAACAAAAACAATTACTTTGACTGTAACCAATGCTACGGGCTGCTCGTCGTCATCAACACAAAATGTAACTGTAAGCCTGGGTACCTATGGTAATTATGCTTTTGGTGAAACCATCACATTAAATACAACCTCGCTTGGCATCACATCAAATCTTACCAATTTTCCGGCATTACTCAGCATACAGGATAATAACCTGATTATTTCAAATGCCTGTGCGGATAAGGTGCAAAATCCCAACGGTCCCAATTACGATTTTGCATTTGTAAGTGGCGGCAGCGAGTTGTATTACCAGGTTGAAAGCTATAACCAAACCACTGGAACGCTGCTGGTCTGGGTACAAATACCTACTTTAACTTATGCTACCAACAATATCATATCTTTTTATTACGGTTCAAAATCACCTACGGTAACACACAATACGGCATTTTTTGCAAATACCTGGGCAAGTAATTACCTGGCAGTATTTCATTTTAATGAATCGAGCTATACGGGTTCGGTTGCTGATGGTACCGCGGGAGGGCATACGGGCACCTCCAGCGGGATGACCTCGGCAGACCTTGTTACCGGTAAAATCGGTACGGCTTACAGCTTTAACGGATCAAGTAAAAAAATTACAACCAATGCCGTATCTGTTACAGGCCCCTTCACCTTATCTGCCTGGGTTAAATTAGGGGCTACAGGCCTGGATCAAAAAGTAATGACAAACCAGGACGCCACAGGAGGGCTTAGCGGCGGCTATAAAATGGGAATCTATACTAATAACATCCCTGAATCGGAATCGGGTATCGCAACAAACCGGCTCAGTATCCCCAACCCAACGGCTTTTGCCAGCGGCGCATGGCATTATATACAAAGTGTTTATACAGGTACGACCCTCAGTACATACGTTGATGGAACACAATATAAAATATTAACTACTATCAATAATCCTTCGGCTAATACAAGCTTTTATATTGGAGTAGGAGAAGGGGGGAACAGCTATTATTTTAACGGGGTAATTGATGAACCACGCGTTTCCAATGTTGCAAAAACGGCCGATTGGCTTAAGGCAGAATATGTAAATCAAAATAACCCGGTAACGTTTACTACTGTTGGTACAACCTCTGTTAATGTCACTAATGCTGCGAGTATACCAGGCGCGCTAACCTATACTTATAAAGGCGTTACTGGGACTTATACCGATGCCAGCAACTGGGATAACACCACCGCTGGTACCACCAACCAGGCACCTGCCTTTGACGGTACAGCTACTTTAATTATCCCTACAGGAAAAAGTATTACAATTAACTCTGATGCCTCGGTATACGGGTTAACACTAAGCGGTACGGCTTCAATAAGCCTTCAGGCAAATTTAAGCGTTGGATGTAATATCTATAACCAGGGCACCGGAAAAATAGATTGGAATAATTTAAACACATCAAAGATAACCTGGAATGGGACCAGTGCCGCCCAAAGCTACAATGGTGCAGCTTCTACAGGGTATGCGCATGTAAGCACTATGGAGGTGAATAATTCGGCAGGTGGAACAATAACGGTTAATAGTGATACACTTGATATTTACAGCGAGCTCAAAATTACCAAGGGGAACCTGGCGGTTGCCTCCGGGGCCATTATGGTACTCAAAAGCAGTGTATCTCAAACGGCCTCTGTCGATCCTATCCCTACGGGGTACAGTATTACAGGAACAGTATATGCAGAACGTTATTTCAAGGCCGGGACTATTGCTACCAATACCCGCAATTACCGGCTTCTGTCTTCCCCGGTAAATACCACTACAGGTGCCTATAACCTTAGTTATCTGAACGCCAATTCAGGCAATTTCACCGGGGTTTTTGTTGCCGGCCCAACCGGGACGGCGGGTGGATTTACTGTCACCAACGCCGCCTCTACGGTTTATTTATACAAAGAGAACCTGCCTGCAAGCAGCACTACTTTTAACTCCGGAAATTTTAAGGGCTTAACAGGCATTTCGGGTAACACCATATCTTATTATACCGGCACAGGCACCACCACTGCAACAACAACACTTCCGGTAGGTAACGGCTACATGTTATATTATGCCGGAAATAATGTTAACAATGTTACCTCAACAACAGCACTGAATAAACAATACCGCTTTGGCGGAAGCTATATTGACCCGGATGCTTCAACGATGGTAGCTGTCGGTACGTTAAACCAGGGCAGCATCCCGGTAAAACTATGGTGGAACAGCAGCAGCACCACTTTAAGTAAAGCACAAACCGGTTATAACCTGGTAGGCAACCCATATGCCTCTTCTATTGATTGGGATACGTTTTCGCAAAGCAGTTCAACAAACGGTATTTACGGCCCCGGTGTATCTGCTACCATATATGTTTTCAATTATACCAATAAAAATTATGGTACTTATACCGCTTTGATCCCGGGGGGCATTGGCACCAATAATGCAACCCGTTACATTGCAAGCGGGCAGGGCTTTTTTGTGCAGGCTACTACAACCTCGGCTTCATTGACTTTTAATGAAGCAGCCAAAACAACGGTGCAACCCAGCTCCTTGGGGAGCACCCTTTATATGTTGATGAGCAAAAAAAGCCAGGCATTAGCCAGGCCCCAGTTAATGCGGGTGAAACTCTCATCTGATTCGGTTAATACGGATGAGATCATGGTATTATTTGATCCCGGATCCAAAAACGAATATGAGCCTTTTTATGATTCAGACCGGTTAAACGGGATTGGAAATGTTTCGACACTGGCCAGTTACGGATACAGGAGTCCAAATATGCTCGCCATTAACAGGATGAATGTTATAGATTCCACTACCCGGGTTAAGTTATTTGTGAACGTTAATAATTCGGCAACCACTGATACAATTTCCGGCTCGGGGTTTGAATCGCTTGATTCAAGATATGACATATATCTGCTTGATCATTATAAAAAGGATTCTTTGCTTTTCAGCCAGTATAAACGTTATCCGTTCAATATCAACAAAACAGATACAACCAGCTACGGTGCAAACAGGTTCGAAATCGTATTTCATAAAAAAAGTTCATTAAACTACCGGTTGCTGAGTTTTGAGGCAAGCCCGGTTAAAGACGGTATTCAGTTAACCTGGAGAACTGAGCATGAAGGAAACTTGTCCGGCTTTACACTGCAAAGGCAGGACGGCTCAAAGGAATTTGTTCTTTTAACATCTATGTTAAGCAATGGCAGCGGGTCTTACACTTATATAGACAGGTTCCCGTCAGCAGGAACCAATTACTACCGCTTGCAGCAAAATGATGCTTTTAATACGATCAGCTATAGCAAAATAGTAGCGGTAAGCTTCAATGCACCTGGCATTATTAATGAGCAAATTACACTTTATCCTAATCCGGTTAACAGCGAACTTTATATTAAGATCAATAGAAATGCACCAGACAGGGTGATACTTAAAGTAACCGGTATAACCGGCCAGGTAATGTTTTACCGGGAAACGGATGGCAATAATATACAACAGAACGTAGGCAGTCTGCTGCCCGGAAACTACATTGTTGAGATTTCGGACAAGTCAACCAAAAGGCTGATTGGGATTAAAAAATTTAATAAAAAATGAAATTTTACCTCTGCAAAACAATCTACCGGGTCAGTAAGATATTATTGACCTTGTACCTGGTTATCAGCCCCATTTTGCTGTTTGCCGATGATCCGGGCGCACCGTGTGATGACAGCGACCCGCTGGATAATAATTGTCCGCTGGATACCTGGACTATTTATATATTCATATTAGTTCTTATTCTTACTGCAATCCGCCTGCACAAAAAGCAACATGCCTTCGGTCGTTAACACGCAGGGGGGATATTGAGCAGGTCATAAAGTGTCAGGGAATAAACCATTATATAAACATTTAGAAAACATATCAATGTTCGGCTTTGCAACGATTAGTAAACTTCGTTTATATACGCTGTGTGTTATTATGCATGGTATCCTGGCTTGCTGTGGATTTACGATTGTGGGCGCGTCACCCTGCCAGGCCCAGGTTAACAGCATAAATACGCAAATTAAAAATCTCGATAAAGCAAAACACGACACCGACAGGGTAAAGATCTATTACGCTATTTCAAGGTTGTATTGGAGCAAAAATGCAGACAGCGCATTGTTGATGGCGCAAAAATCCCTTGAGCTTGCGAAAAAGATCAATTTTGAAAAAGGCAAAGCTTTGGCATATCTTGCAGAAGGGGTAGCCCTTGGATACAAAGGAAGATGGCCTGAAGCTCTTAACAGTCATTTACAGTGCCTGCGCATAAGTGAAAAACTGGGCATGGAAGGATTAAGCGGAAATGAATATAATAATATCGCCGGCCTGTACACCTCTATGGAGGATTATTCAAAAGCGCTTTATTATAACCAGCAAGCTTACAACATAGCCCTGAAGCAAAATGACTCCGCACATGAAGGCACTTTCAGCCCATTGGTAAATATTGGCGAAATATTTAAGAAAAAAGGAAAACCCGATTCGGCTATTGCCTATAATTCAAAAGCGTTAGCCATAGCTCAACGAATAAAGAACCCCATCTATATAGCCGCCACCATGTATAATATCGCCGAAAATTATATTACAAAGAAAAATTACCGGCTGGCCGAAGATTATTTAAACAAGGCGCTTGATATCGCGCAAAAAGAAGGTGATGATGAAGATGTTGCATACTGTCATGGCGGGCTGGCACTTACATCTTATTATACAGGCAAATACAACTCCAGTACACTTTATGCACAAAAAGCTCTTGAAGAAAGCAAGAGGTCCGGCATTGTTGAGCTTATTCAAACTGCCTATAACGTATTGTACTTAACCCTTAAAAAAACAGGTAATTATAAACAGGCGCTGTATTATCGTAACCTTGAAGTGGCTTTGAACGATAGTTTGAAAACCGAACAACGACTGAAAAATATCAGAAATATGCAGTCTGATTACGAGCTGGAAAAAAAGGAACAGAAAAATGATTTGCTGAATAAAAATAAAAATATAGGACAGAA